>Ga0222714_10005418_pt1 | contig 12145 bp, 10 predicted proteins | sample C33_3DmetaG_FD_165048 | JGI IMG/M metagenome (GOLD analysis project Ga0222714, IMG submission 165048) | Estuarine water microbial communities from San Francisco Bay, California, United States - C33_3D | ecosystem: Environmental > Aquatic > Marine > Unclassified | place: USA: California... | reverse complement strand
AGCGTGTTCGGCGTTAGCGTTAGGGACGATCTCCATGAATTCCCGCGGTGCAACGACGATTGTGCCGTCGTCGGACGCGCGCGCGCCGCGCAAACGACGACGCAAAAAATCACCCGAGGCCAGAAACAAGGGTTGGAGGTCGTCGAGGGGTCGTCCTCTGATTACGATTGGTCGATTCGTCGATGGCCAACGTTTTAGCGTGTGTGCGCATCGATGACATCTCCTCCATGGTCGTTCGCGGTCGTGTTATACGTACGACCCAGGCGCGGTCCGCCACGGAGGTTCTCTTCGGGTCTGCCGCGTCAGCCGCTGGAACCGCGGTCGCGGTCGTCGCGCATCAATCAATGCGCGCCATCGACGACGGTCGTTCCGACAACGACCCCGAAACCGCGCGCGACAGTGTGCGGCTGCTTTCACTCGGCGTGAATCCAGACGTACGGCGTCGGACGACACCGCGCCAATATGTCCTTCTCCGCCAACCCGTTCGGCGCGTTGGACGACGACGCGGCGCCCGCCCCGGCGGCGGCGAAAAAGTCGACGGGGGACGCCAAGCCAGCGGCGAAAGGTGCGAGCGACGCGACGCGTGTCGGTGCTCGATGGGGCGACGAGAAGTCAAGGGAAACGAATGCGAGGCGACGAGGAGATGATATAAAAAACGCTCGAAATGAATGGTTGAAAACATTCGTGAGCATTTGCGCGCGAGGGGCGATCGAACCCACCGCCCGGGGGGCGACGCCCGGGGCGGAATCGCCATCCGACGAATGGTAAACCCCAATTGAACAACCAGAGACTGACGATGTGGATTTACGCGTTTTTTGATCGCATGTAGCCGCTGCGCCCGCGCGCGCGAACGATGGATCCAAGGCCAAGCCCGCATCCAAGGCTTCTCGCGAGTTCGAAGGCGAAGTCGTCGGAAGCGAAGGCCAAAAGGGCTTCCACGCGAAGGGCGGTCGCGGTGATCATAAAGGTCACTCGCGTTCGACTCGTCGCACCGGCGGCCGAGGCGAAGGCGGCGAAGGTCGTCAACGCTCTCGACGCGATTTCGACCGACGTGACGCGTCTGGCCGAGGTCACGAAGGCCACCGCGGTGGTGCCGGCAAGGCGAACTGGGGTAAGCCTGGTGACGAACTCGCCGAAGCCGGCGCCTCTGGTGACGTGGAAAGCGAAACTGAACCTGAAGTCGAAGAGCCGTCGAACGAACTTACGTTTGAACAAGCTCAAGCGATTAAGGCTGAAGCTAAGAAGGCTCTCGCCGCTCAGTGGAAGCCGGCCGCCGCGAAGGTGATCGACACCTCTGCGTTTGAAGGTCTCTCCTTGGCGCAACGCGAGCAAGCTGATATCGACCTTGGCAACCCGACTGGTCCCAAGGCTAAGCGTGAACGTACGAAGGCTGCCGCTGCAAAGCAAAAGATCGATGTTGGTTTCCGTATTGCTGCATCTCAACCCGCTGATGACCGCGATGATCGTGGTGATCGCGGTGGCCGCGGTGGCCGTGGTGGCCGCGGCGCCCGCGGCGGTCGGGGCGACTCTGGTCGCGGCGGCCGTGGCGGCCGTGACTCCGGTCGCGGTGGTCGCGGTGGTGGCGGTGGTCGTGGTGCCAACATCAAGATCGAAGACTCTTCTGCCTTCCCCACGCTCGGTGGTAAGTAAGTGAGACGAAAAACACACACCTGCCTTGTAGTCGGCGCGTATCGTTTTGCTGCGAGCAAAACGTAACTGGAGCTTCTGTTACGAGTCGGTTAATAAAACTTAGGCCTGGCCGGTGTTATGCAGCGCAAAAGGCTGTAGTCCCTTCATTTTCTAATACTATAGACGCAATACATTACTTTTTTGTTGGATACTCATCGTTTGCACTCGATTAATTTTCTCGCAAAGGTCAAACGTGAAACCTCGACCGGCCTCACTTTTATGACGCAGTATCGCCACTTACCTTTGCACAAATGTGCGATATATTCGAACACTCGAAGATCAACTCGATTGGTTTCACACCACACGATACTAAATGGATACCAAACAGCGCTCGTTTTGTCGTTCTTGGTGCAACTGCAAAGTCAACAGGGCGACTGAGCGTTTATGACCTGAGTGAGAATGGTATCACGTTAGTGGAGAGTATTGAACTGGAAAGTGGTTTAAAGTGTGGAACTTTTGGTGCTCACACCCTCCCAAGGCGTCTTTTTGCCACTGGAAACCTTTACGGAGAGTTAGAATTATGGGACTTTGAACGTTTGACGAAGCCACAGTCAGTCGTCCACGCGCACGACTCCGCTATCAATGCTATCGATGGTTGTGGAGGTGGATTGAATCAGATTGGGCCGCAAGAAATTGTCACAGGATGTCGAGATGGAGCGGTTAAAGTGTGGGACACGAGAGTGAAGGATGCTGTCGCAGTGTTCGACCCAAATGACTCGTCTACATGTGAATGTTGGTCTGTAGCGTTTGGTAATTCATACGACGACAAAGAACGTTGCATTTTAGCAGGATATGAAAACGGTGATGTAAAATTGTTTGACTTGCGCACGGGTACCATCCGCTATGAAGAGCATCTTGCTAATGGGATATGTGGTGTCGAGTTTGATAGGAAAGATATTGCCATGAATAAGTTTGCGGTGGCATGCTTGGAAAGCCAGCTCATTACGTTCGATGCACGGACTGAAGAAGCAGGGAGTAAAATCAAATCCACTTACCATGATATGAATGCGCGCACGACAGTTTGGGGAGTCCGTCACACGCCTCAGAACAGGGAGATATCTGCGGTGTTGCTCGGCGACGGTTCAGTAGGAATGTACAAGTATGAGTACCCAGCCGATCGGAAGAAAGAGCCAGGAATACTCAAACGACTTGCATCTAAATCGCTAGCATCACAACCAATCAATGCATGGGACTGGCATCGCGAGAAACGAGGATTAGCTGTATGCACTGGCTTTGACCAAGTCATACGTGTAGTGTTAGCGACGGGATATTAGTAAAATTCTTCAACTTCATCGTTGTTAAAAACTAATCAAGACTTTCTGAGTCACCTTGGTTGCTGCTTTGCATGGCCTCCATAAGCTGAGCAAGTATTTGCTGCATATCGACCGCACCAGCTCGCTCGCTCGCTCGCGCATCTCTTTGAGTTCGTCTTCGGAAGTCCGTCTGCTGATAAAGAGACGCCGCTTCCGCAGAAGGAGGAGCAGTAAGGAGTACATCTTTGAAATCTTTGTACGTAATTGGACGCGGACGAATATTCATTTGCGCTATCCCAATTTGCCCGGTTTCCGCCTGCTTTCTTTCGTTTTCAAGGAAGTCTCGAACTGGCCCATACGCCGCTTGCTTGCACAAGTCTCGCAAGTCGCTCCCACTAAATCCCTCTGTTTCGCCCGCTATCTTCCACAAAGGAGCATCTTCCTTGGGAGCGCTGAATCCATCTTCAAGATTTTCTCCCTTCAATGTCACGGCTAGCACTTGTGCGCGCTGCTCTCTGTTCGGGAGGCCAATTTCAAACGCTCTTGGAAGACGTCTTAAAATTGCTTCGTCAACATCCCACGGCCTGTTTGTGGCCCCAAGTACCATCACCCGTGCGTTATCGTCGGTATTAAAACCGTCCCAAAGGGTCATGAATTCAGTCTTCATGGAAGACGTAGCCTCGTGCTCGCTCGACTTTCTAGTACCTAGGAAAGAATCTATTTCATCAATGAAAATAATTGACGGCTGGAGTTTCCAAGCCAACGTGAACACTGCAGACACAAGTTTCTGGGCGTCACCGAACCACTTACTCTGCAACGTTGAGGAACGTACGTTGATGAAGCACGCACCCGATTCTTTCGCCAGCGCCTTCGCCAGCAGGGTCTTACCCGTCCCTGGTGGACCGTACAACAATACCCCTTTTGCTGGTTGCAACAGTTTGCCTCGTGCGAAGAGCTCCGGGCGAACTAATGGTAAGATAACTAACTCGTATAACGATCGCTTTGTATCCTGCAATCCACCGATAGAGTTGAATGTGACGTCAATGTGGTCTGGGTTTGCAACGTCTGCAGCAATGACATCCTCGTAAACATTTGTGTCAAGTTTTGGTCGTCCTAACCGCTCGGCCAACTCTTTCTTGCGCTCTATAGCTGCTTTATTAGTTTGTCTATTCGGATCCAATCTTTTAAGACCAAAGTTCAACACAACCATGGACAGCACGGCACTACACGCAACCAAAAATAGTTCCTGAAGTACCGAAGGTTGCCCACCGCGATCCCGGCTCATGATGCGACGTGAATCTAATTAAACGGCGCTTAAGAGGAAGAACACAATTTAGAAGCGTAAACTGCGCGTAAGTCACACTCGCGTGGTGATGTTGTGCTGACGAACGCGTCCTGCACTGCGGCATTTTGGGGTTTTTCACTAATTTTTCACTCCTACAAAAGTTTCCTAATCATTCTTGTCGTGGCGGCGCTTCTAAACTTTTCGCATTGAATGTTGCTTCGCGCTTCGCGCGCTCAACCCAATTCATCGCAGCAATAGAACCTTCTCGAGATTCTAATATTTTCTTCAGTTCATCATACATGGGTCTCTCGTCAAATGTTCCGAGTGGCTCGGCGACGATTTTGTTTTGTGCGTTTGGCGCCAACGCAAATACTTGCCAGGGATGGGGGTAAACTTTGAGCGTACGGATGATCTCACCTTGAATTCGTTGTTCGCGTAAATAATAAGTGACTTCAAACTTCTGAATAAAGTCCTCAGCGCGCTTCTTCCACGGTCCAATGCCAAAGTCACTGATGATATTAGAGCCACCCGTCGTGTTCCACTGTGGATTAGCGATGATCTTCAAGCGATAAGTTTGCTTTTCGATATCTCTTAAGTCACCGAGAACCTCTGCAGTTGGAAACGTTACCACGACATCATTTGCCAAGGTTAATGCGTACACAGCATCTCCTTCTTCGATGCCGCGTTGCTTAACATTTTCTTCGCTTGAGTTGAGCGTCTTCATCACTTCATTAACCATAGGTGCCAACGCGAGGTATTGTTGCGCCACACCACCTGGCCAATCATCTAAATCAGTCGCCCCAATAAGGGGTAAGTTCATTTCGATCGATTGCAGCGGTTTGCCATCTGCCAACGCCAGACTCACAGCCTCTGCAGCTTGCGCTATCTGTTCCTTGGTGCTAAGTGGCAGCGTCGGAAGCGACGTAGCAGCGCACACGTGGCGACGTCGCATGGTACGAGGTCGATGCGTGAACTCATATTTTGACGTTGTGGGCGCGAAGGCGCTCAAAGAAGTGCTCATCTTTGCACTATGACGTGCTAAGAAGTGCGGCACGTCTGTCACCTTGGCTCCCTTTGGCATGTGTTTCGCTCTTCGATTGTACCTGTGCGCCTCATTCGTCGTCGCGTGCGCTACCAACGCAGCGAAGTCGCAATCATGTCAGTCCCTGACAACGCGAGGGAGTTTTACACCGGCAAGAACATCTGCGCACCCATGGTTCGGATTAGTACGCTCGCCACTCGCTTGGTTGCTCACGAATACGGCGCTCACTTGGTGTACTCGGAGGAGCTGGTCGATAAGCGGTTCGCCCACTGTACGCGAGTCATCAATAAAGAGCTCAACTCCATTGATTTCATCGACGCTAAAGGCATGTTGATGTTTCGCACGATACCAGAGGAGAAAGAGCGAGTCGTTTTCCAAGTGGGTACCAGCTCGGCGGCTCTGGCTCTGCAGTGCGCCGAGCTCGTTGCGAACGACGTGGCAGCCATTGACGTAAATATGGGATGTCCAAAACATTTCAGCACTGCAGGTGGTATGGGTGCTAGATTATTAGACCAGCCGGAGCTCGTTCGGGACATCTTGACGACGCTTCGAAGGAATTTACCGACGGAGACTCACGTGACGTGTAAAATTAGACTGCTTGAAACAGAGCAGAAAACGGCCGAGTTGGCAAAGATAATAGAATCTTGCGGTGTATCAGCGTTTGCTGTTCACGGCAGATATGTTCCTCAGCGTCCACGCGAGCCAGCTCACTGGAATCTGATAAAAAGTGTTGTCGACGCAGTGAGCTGTCCAGTTATAGCGAATGGCGACGTTCTCTGTTACGAGGATTTTGCTAGGATTCGTGAGCAAACTGGTGCAGCGAGTGCTATGTGTGCTAGAGGAGCACAATGGAATCTTTCCATTTTCAGGCCCGAAGGAATGGTGTCAAGTGATGATGCAAAGAAGCAATTTTTACGGAGGGCAATAGAGTATGACAATCCATTGAACTTTACTCGGTTTCAGCTGCGTGAAATCTTGGGATACAGGAAAGCTTTGAATTCGCCGGAAGGACAATTATTCATCAAAGCCAAAACATGGGACGATCTTGCTGAGTTGTACGAGCTTGAAGATGTTCTTAAATCTAGTAGGGAGAAACGTCGGAGGGCTCTTTTGCGAGACAGTGATGAGTGAGATTGGTTGATACAATAGATACAATAGACATTAGCGGGTTTTAGCGACCATCTTTTAATGAAGGGATACGTCATATCTATAATTTTACAAACTAGTACTAATTTTCATTTTGGTTTTATCGCAGGTATTGCGCCGCGCGGTGCACTCGTTCAAATATAGGATCTAACAAAGCGTTCATGGAGTTATGAATCTCACTGTTGAAGTGTTGCATGGCAGCTTCATCGTCGAGATCTAGAGCAAACTTCGATTCAAACCTCAGTAAAGCCTTTTCATAATCCTGATTGACATTAATGTCTGGAATATTTGCGTGTGCCATGAGACTAAAGAGGTTCAGCAGTAAGACGACACTTTCGCTTTTTCGCAAAATGTTGTACGCCTCACAGCAATACGTTTTGAACTCACTAAAGTCGTCTCCCATTGCTTCGACCATTTCTTTAGAGAGTTTCATCGATGGTGGAGATATCTTTGGGTCACGACCCATAATAAATCCGAAATCAATGTGGAACAATCTACCATCTGGAGCAAGCATCAAGTTATCCAAGTGACGGTCACCGACGCCGAGCAAATATGTCATCACTGAGTACCCAGCACAACTCTTCACAAAGTTTTGCATTGCCTCAGCAGTGCATCCATTCGGCGCCTGAGGGTCGGGATTGTGTAAAGCAATGTACGACGTGAGCTTATCGTGCTCTTTCAAGATGTCTGCGAGGGCTTTTGACTTGATAAACTCAATCAAGCCTGTGTCGTTTCCCGTAGCGAGGACACGATAAGAGGTTAACTTCAGATCAAGATTCTCGCGCTTGAGGAGTCGATCCATCAAAGAAATCATTTGAACACAAAGCTGGTCTTGTCTTAAGTCATCGCCCTTCTTGAAAATCATCGTCGCGTAGTCACCACTCCTATTTTAGAAGAAGCGAAATAATTAGTAAAGATCAAGCAACGAGAATCTATAAACACGTACAAAGTCTTGAATGAAAGTTTCAGTGGACTTAAAGCTGATTTGAATACAGTACTTTCACTGGAAGAATACACCAATTAATTCTGATGACGAAATTCGGTTCGATAAGTGAATTATTTACCTTGCGACTATGCCACTTGTGAAAATCTGTATTTAATTAATTCGTCAGAACATTCATAAACGCGTGATAAAGTAGATGATTCCTCTTACCGTGGGATTGAGAGGGTTCGGAATGGGCTGTGGGAAAGAAGAAAGCACAGCTCCTAGCGAATTATCGCTTGAAAGCATGTCCTAAGTAAATTAATCACGTTAATTTCCATCCAAACCGAATTAAATGATTCGGAAACTTAATTAATTCACACGTACCCTTAATCGTTCGACTTTTCGAGCAACTGAGCGCAGTGCCGTGAGATCATGAGTTATTATCTGTAAGCCGTGATTAGTTGCTGGAAAATGTGATGAATGAATGAGATCTCACCGTTATCTTTTCCATCAAGTCGCGTTGGAATTTCAAGGTCTCCCATGAACTATGGCCGTGCGCATTCATCGATCTGCTTGCGCGCTCGAACAGCCTCAAGCAACTCATACTTCGTTCAGCTGCAAGACCCTCCCATCCAACTTGTAGATACCTGTTATTCACGATGTTAGAGCCCATTGTATTTTGAATTAATTAATTAATTCTGCGAACTGTCGAAAGGCAAAAAATTAACTCACCAGTACAAATAATTCCCAACAACTGGATTCCCTATGGCGCGTTCCACTAAAAACTTTGCTAATTCATTGTGATCGTCTTTTTCATAGCGTAGTGCCTGTAATTTAATAATGGTCAGTTGACAGTTAATTAAATAACTGATGTTCTCGTGGAAACTTGAGGCGTGCGTGGTCGCGCAATCGTAGTCGCATCCGCACCTGAACTAGTTGCAGCAAGTAAAGTAATAACTCTTCATCATCTACCTGAGCCAAAATCGTGACAGCATATCGACGAACATCACTATTCGTGAATGATGGTGTCAAAAGTTCCAAAGCCGTGGCTGGTCCGATTGGCGCCCACTCATGCATGAGTTGAATAGAAGCCTTTGTTTCAGCCGGGTCCGTCCAGTCAACACACTTCAAAAACTTTGTCAAAGCCTTAGAATCATAACGAATCGCAAATCTAAACTTCCAAAGTAAATTTTGAGCCTCCATGTCGAGCGCACGAGTGGGTGGCAGCTGGATGATGGCGGACAGTCGTCGCTTCTCGGCGCCGTCTGGCTTGAGTTCCATGTCAATGACACCTCGTCCCACACTACGCTGCAATTTCTGATGTTTACGCTCAGCTGGATTATCCATAATAAAGTTAACTTCATCATCTACGAGCCAAGTCAACCGCTGCCATCTTTGCTGTTCCTTTTGTCGCGTCTCGTTAGCACGCTCAGTGAAGAACACCACCGGCAGCGAGAAAACGGGAAGTTCGATCAAAAGTTGCACAAAGTTATCCGTTGACTGTGTGATGGAGAGCTGCGTTTTACGAATATCCCTGATACGCGCAAAAACCAAATTATCCAACCAGTTCACCGGAGGCAAGTGTCCTTGCTCATATTCGACTAGAAGTTGTTCAAGGTGCTGAAGTTCGGCTTGTTGCTCGGTGAACTTCGGACCCGGGCATTCAAACTCGAAAGACGGCGTGTCGGAAGTGGATAATGTCACCATCTGCAAGCCCTGCGCAAGCGCGCCGTCGCCTGAAAATAAATCTAAGCTAGCGTGTCCAAGGATGGAGTGCGGAAATTTTCGCGCTGATAGCACCTTGAGCTCGAGCGTCGTTCCTCGCGGAAGATCTCTCACCTTGATGGGGAAACTGAGCTTCTCTTTCCATTCTGCCAAGCCATCAGCATGAACAACCATCGTACTAGTTACTTCACTCGTTAATGGCTCATCATTCGCAAGTAAACGCGTGGCAACTAACACCTCGTTCTCAACGTATCCCGCGCGAGACCGAGGTAGTTGCCCGTACAACGCCTTGACATTCAAACTGAACTCTAACGACACGTCTTTACTTGAATAAACCTTGACATCACTCTTAACAGCCATAGTCTTCACCTATGTATGCGTGGCCACAATCTCCAAAGTCTCCAATCGCTCGAAACGCCCCAAGCAAATCGCGTTTCGAGTTGCTTTATTCAAAACAATCCACGTCGCGCGCTTAACGTCGTGCGTCGCGTTCGGTGCGTGCCATATCCGTGTGCGTGCGATGCTCGTTCGCGCGTGAAAGTGCGAGAACTTGGGTTTTCAGTTTGCGTGCCAAGTGTCGGACGCGTCACCGTCTCTCGTCGGCGCGCTGTGTTCGACGCACCACCACGCCCAGCACGAGTGCCGCTTCCAGAACGCGCATCACCGAGCAATGGTTTTTGTGCAACATTTGGACCGTCCCAGACGAGCGCGTGTGTGACATGTAACACGTGTTTACGTCATTACGAAGACGTCAAACGCACGCGTGAGGGGGAAGAAATCATGCTCGCATGTAATGGATGCTGGTGCGGACTTGATACGGGTAACGTATACATTGCCGCATGCGATCACGTGTATTGTAAGTGCTCGAACGCGTCGCGCGCGAGACAGTCGCGACTGTTTGTATCAGAGAGTAAAAAGGTAAATGTATGACGACTGACGGCGTTGGGGAAACGGCAATGTTGGTGATACACAGGCGAGAAAGACATTCATATCGCTCTCGAGCAGCGTCAGTGCATGGTGTGCGGAACAAAGGTTGCGGAGCGAGATGTGCAAGTTGTTGAGTTGCAACCCGATTTGGTTGTTTTACAACGCAAGCTCGCTGGACTTTGCCCAAACGATATGCTCACCGCTGTAGCGCACGGAATTAAGTTTTGGGATGATCAACTTGAACTTCGATATCGAACCGAGCTTGAAAAGTCTTTCACCGCAGCGCAACGTAACAGTGAAATGTACAAGCGTAAGCTTCAGGTAACTAACTGTGCACGCGCGCGTCGCCATGTCGCTCTCGCGTTGAACAGAAATATACATGTGTTGCGTATTAACCAATCATCATCGTTACTGCGTCGATCAGGACGTCCATACCGCTTACAAAAAAGCCAAATTAAAGCAAGATGAACTGTATTCGCAATTGAAGGAACGCGAGAAGGATATTGAAGAGTTGCAACATCGATACGAGGAAAAGAGTCGCGAGAAGCGTCGATTGGAGGATTCTGCGGGGCGCAAACCTTCGACTCTTGGTGGCTCCGCGCATTTCCAGCAACTTTCAAACCCTATTATGCCAAAAACTTCTGGACGGATTGAAACACGCGCACCAAATGATTCTAAGACTTGGGAGAAACTTCGTCAGACGTCTTCTGATGGATTGCGCGATCGACGAAGCTCAGAGCAATTTTACACGCGAGCACCGGATCGTCGTACGAGCTTCAATCGCAGCATCGATACAGCTCTTACACCTCCAACGACGAACGATTCTCGTGATCCGCGAGGTTTCCGTCCGCTCTCTCCGTACTCTCGTCAACCAGAAGCGCAGAAGCGACCGCGCGAATCGGGGATGTTTGCCTCGAAGCGACGCGCTTTTTAAAGAAATATGACGAACGAATGGCTATAATTAATCAAGATGACGCGATGATGTTGAAATTTAAGAGAACTTTATTACTCTACTAAATGGCTAACACAAAGATCAGACACAAATCTACAGGTGCAATGAACAAATCGAATCATAATTCATCCTTCACCGACCAATGACGCTTTGGACTGCGACGTTCAATCCCGACAGCATAGCTCCACCTGCTCCATACACGGCTATGGCACGAGGCCCACTCATGCTCTTGTACAGCGCCCCTGCGCCTCCTCCTGCGAAAATAGAGCAAAGTGTATCATAGCGATTTTCCGTGTACGCCATCGACGCGCTCTCGAGTGCGGCGTAATACAACCCAATACACCCCCATGTGTTTCCAATCGTCCTACCCCTTGAACTCACCGAGTTCAGCATTCTATTCAATCTTAACTTTGAAGAATCCGCTGCTGCTTCCGGTGCAGCTTTCATACTACCATATAGACCCCAGCCACCTCCTGCGATGCTGCCGCCGAGGTATCCAACCCCCGTCAAGTACGTCAAGTTCTCGCTCCAACTTCTCGTTCTCATCGTCCGTTCTTCGTCAAATAAAAATTCTGGAGCATCAGCCAAAGAATAAATGGCTTTATTCATAGATGGATCGAAAGGACCCCCTAAACCGCTGTACGGGTTGTACGCGCCCGCGGCGCCGCCTCCGCTCTTGGGTAAAATCACGCTCTCAGCCGGCGCCCCAAAGTTAGGGACTTCGAGTGTTTCCCTCTCCATACTCGCCGTGGACAACGTGGCTGGTTCGTCTAATACCGCTTCCGCGCTCGACGATGCGTCATTTTTCCCTTTATCCGCTCGACGTACGCCGAGTAAATCTCGCAATCCCATGGCGATTGTTTGGCAAGATCACGCGTCCCTTACGTCGCTCTGTCGTCCTCGCCGCCGCGCTGCGTCGCCGTGTACGAGTCGCGTATACGTGCGTGTTTTACCACCCACACGCACCTTCGCACGCACGTCAACGCTCGACGCTCGACGCACGCTCACGCTCACGCTCACGCTCACGCGCGCACGCACGCCTCTCGGTGTGTGGTTCGTGCCGCCGACGTCGTCCAGTCGTCGTCGTCCAGTCGTCCAGTCGTCGTGTACGAGTCGTCGACGACGCTGCGACCCTGTTTGCGTTCAATCGATCGATGAAATCGATCGATTGATTTTCGATTTCAATCGATTTCCGAGTGCG
>Ga0222714_10005417_pt1 | contig 12146 bp, 10 predicted proteins | sample C33_3DmetaG_FD_165048 | JGI IMG/M metagenome (GOLD analysis project Ga0222714, IMG submission 165048) | Estuarine water microbial communities from San Francisco Bay, California, United States - C33_3D | ecosystem: Environmental > Aquatic > Marine > Unclassified | place: USA: California... | reverse complement strand
GAAACAACCGGACGACCGGTGGAATCGTTGTACTGACAACCAGCAAAAATACCGAGAAGGGAAATCCCATCCACGGTGCCGGAACGGGTACCATCACTGGTGCCCAACTGGATAACACCTGCATCCGTCAACTTTACAGGGTCACCCTGAAAGATGTTGGCAGCGTAGGTGCTAGCGATCGTGTAGGCTTTCGGGCGCATCTGGCCACTGTTGTGGTAAGACGGACGAAAGCCAAAGGGTGCGCTAGTCGAAGACATAGTTTGCTCCTAAGGTTGAATGGTTCGTCAGGAAAGGTCAAAGACCGGTTCCCTATCCACACCAAACTCCCTATTTCCGTCGCCCATGTCAACACGAGTTTTAGAAGCACGCGCCTGCTGTTCCAAGAAGTCTTGAGTGTCGGTGAGTTTTTCTTCCTCACGCAACGGAGCATCGTGGTGCGCTTCACGCATGTACTTTTCGTACAGTGAAAGCGGCAGTTTGAAGGCAAGCATCTCGTTCACGCCGATGAACCCCTGCCAATCGCCCGTCTTGAGCGTTGCATATTCCCAGCCAGGAACATCTTCTGGCTTCACGGGCTCATAGCCCAAACGGATACGCATTTGGATGGAGTCACGCGGGTTTGTCGTGGTCAGCCAGCACAAGTGCCAGCCGTCTAGTTTGGGCAAATCCGGTAGAGAGGATTGGTGAAATTGCTGACGGAACATTTCTACCCGCTCATCATCGGAAATGGCGCGATTTTGTGTGGATGCACGATCCTGCATCGCGCGGTTCTCGCGACCTTCGCCAGCGGATTTCTTTAGTCGTTCGTCGGTCATGGTACTCGCTCCTTTCAGCGATTGATTGAATTAAAATCTGTTTCTATGAAAAAGGCAAGCGTTTTACGATCTGTTTGCTCGATCATATTCTGCGTACCTCTTTACATATTTCTGTCGCAGCACGGGGTCGTCCCAAACACCTGCGTCGATCAACGCCTGTTTGCGCTCAGGGCTGATGTACACTTCTTTGCGCGTGCTGGTGGGCGCGTGCTCACGGCCAGACCCAACTGCTGGACCGCCACGCGGGGTGCGTTGCTCCTTGGTTCCTGTTTTGCCGAACCGCTCCGGCAACCGGCGCGCAGCACGCTTGCGCAGTTCTGTCCAGTATTCCTCGCTGCGAGGGTCGTAACCGTCTTTGGCGAGAGACTGATCGATGGCGATCACGATGGATGAATCCTCGTCGCGACCTTGTGAGTCGTACCAAGGGTTCTCCTTAATGAACTCCTGCGCGTAGTGCATTGTGCGTTCGTCGATCTGTTGCTTGGGTTGCGGCGGACGCTGTTGCACATTTTGTTTCTGTGCGCTCAGTTGCTGGATGCGAGCCAGTGCCTGATCGCGGTAGCGCATTGCTTGCGTGACGTCTTCACCGTTGCCAGCCGCGACCGCTTTGGCGATGACCTTGTCGGCCATCTCGGCTTCTTTGGCGGCTTGCGCGATTGCAGAGTCGATTGTGTTGAGGTCACCTTGGTGCGCACGCTGTTCTTGTGCAGTCAGGCGACGTTCAAGATCGTCGTTGCGGCTGCGCAGGAAATCCAACTCAAGTTTGTCACGCTTGATGGCTTCTTCGCGACGCTGTTTGCGCTCCAACTTCTCTTTGCGACGGCGTTCGCGGATTGCTTCACGCTCGTCGTCGTGTTCTTCTTCGTCGTCGTCATCTTCTTCTGTAGAGATGCGGTCGTCTTCTTGCCCGTCGTCGTCATCTTCAGCTGAGGCTCTCAGCTTGGACTCGTCTTCAACGATCACGATCTCTTCGTCTTTGGGGTCTTCTTCTTTGATCACTTCACTCATTTGTCATCTCCTTTCAGATGAACGCCTTGATCGCCAACGGGTCACCAGTTACCTGCCCGATGATGTCGAGGTCATTGAAAATTACGAACATTGCTGACTCTTTTTCGCCCATGGTTTCTTTTGTAAGAGGCACCTCCCAACGGTCTCCACCGTATTTCGGCACCCGAACAAAGTCTCCCACGTTGCACCAAGAGCCTTCCGGCCAGTGTTCCATGGTGTTGCGGTTTTTGAACGCGAGTGGTCCAATGCTAATCACCTTGGCAACTTGTGTGTTCCACTTTTCAGTGTCGCGCGACTCGCTGTGCAAAATGATGCCGCCAGAAGTTTTGCTCTTCGGCGTACGGATTTGAACCAGAACGCGGCTTCCGAAAGGCTGCACTCCGGCGTCTGCCGCCGGAAACGCCTCTGCCAAAGCGTTCTCAGATGTCATTGTCACCGTTTTTCTCCTCATCAACAAGTTTCAAGAGCACATTGATCGCCGCCTCATAACCGGCGAATATTCCAACGCGCAACCCGTACTCAAAGGCGTCGCGTTCCTGTGGCCGTCTCAAGGCGTCAACAGCAAACTTCTGCTGCTCTTCCTTGAGACGGTTCAACAAGAGGGTTTCGAAGTTCATGCCGGTGTCTTCGGTCCAGAACTCTTAGAAGGTGGTGTGTGCTGGCCGTCACACTTTTCGCCTGCGGCAATGCGGTGATGCTGGGGAACTTCAGCCGTGTTCATTGGAACTTCTTTGGCTTTGTTGGGATTGTCGCTCATGATGCGCTCCTTTTCAAGGGTTGGGGTTGATGCCTGTGCCGGTGCTCACCGAGACTCGTTCGCCAGTTGCCAATTCGGCTGCAGCGAGCAGCTTCGCGGTGTCGTTGTCTGCCGTGTTCATGCGCTCGCGTCCAGCTATTTCGGCTGCGGTGCGCTCGTTTTCGGCCATTTGCTTCATCTGCTCTGCCTGCATCTTTTCTGCCTGCTCCTGCTGGCGTGCGGCCAGCTTTGCGGCTTCCAGTTGCTGTTGCGTTTGCAGCTTCTGCTGATCCAGTTGGACGCGTGCCTGATTGTACTGCGCACGCTCTTGCAGTGCCTGACCCTGAACTTGCGCGTTCATCTGTGCAATCTGCATGCTGTTGTCGGGCGGCATCGGAGGCTGCGGCTTGAACTGCTCGGCGAACTCCGTGAGCGCGGCTAGTTCCTGACCGAACGAACCAAGCTGCTTTTCGATCAGCTGTTGAACCTGAATGATCAACTTGACCTGCTCTTCCGCTTCTGCCTCGATCAGTTCTTCGCGCTGCGCTTTGTCCACGGCGTTGTGAGCCTCCACAAGGTAGTAGTTCAACAAGTGATCCTTCAAGTGTTGCGCAATCGCATAGATGCACGCCTGCATGATTGGCGGGTTGGAACCCAGCAACGGCGACTTCAGGAACGCCATATGCGTCATGATGTGCGCGATGTGATCCTGGCGCGGCAAAACGTAAAGCGGTCTGCCCATCGACGCCGCCACGTTCTCGCTGACCGGATCCATGTCCTCGCTGGCCATCTGCGGCTGCATGACATCGTCCGGCGCGATCTTCAGTGTGCGCAAGAACATCTCTTCGACCTTGCGCGGATCGTACAGCTGCGGCATCATTTGTGCGCGCTGCATGATGGCTTGCGTTTGCGCGAAGCGTTGCGTCTCGCTGAAGATAGCCGGATCGCTGACCGGCATCACGTCCATCGGACCATCGAAATCGCTGGGGTCGATCTCCAATCCTGCGTTGTGCGCCTCGATGTCTTCTTCGGTCAGGTACGCGCTGTTCAGGCGGTGCAAGATCGAAAAACACTTTTCCATCGCGTTGTGCAATCGCGAATGGATGGACGAGAAAACCACCATGCCCTGCTCGATCAACGCCATCGTCGTGCCGACCGGCTGATTTGGGTTCTGGTCGCTGAGTTTCTCGAACGACGTTTGCACGACGCCTTTGCCCGCATCGACCAAGAAGCCCAGCAGCTGGAACAACACCGGACTCGGACCATTGAACGGCAGAGGCATCGCCAGCTTGCGAACATCGTCCACCATCGCGCCGCCGTCCAGTTCAACAACCTCGGTGGGCTGGACGTTGATGGTCTGACCGTTCGGTCCACCTTTCAACTTTAGCAGTGTGGGGACGTTCTGGATGTGTGCGCTGTCCAACAATGCGCGCAACGCGCCAGTGGCCGCGCCGCTCAAGCCGCCAATCATGTGGGTCAACCCGATCGGGTAAGCACCACGCCACGGAACGAACGGGAACTCAACGATCCAATCCAGTTCATTGCGCAGTTCGTCGTCCGGCTCCCAGTTGCGGTAGAGCGCCAGCGGCAACTCGGTGGTCTTGTCGATGCTGAGGATGTAAGGTTCCAGCCCGTCTTCAAACTCCAAGAACGTGTAGATCTCGTAGATGGTGCGCAGACCGTCTTCGTTGTAGCTGGATTCCTTGCGACCTTCGATCTTGTCGTTGGCGATGGACGACTTGCTCCAATCGATCTCGCCAGCGTAGCCAAGGTCCACGTCGATGTACATGCCGCTCTTGACGCGACGCTGGTATTCCATCTTGGTGATGTACTGGACGTGCGTCTTGCGTTCGGCGGTGTAGAAGTTCGTTGCGGCGAACGGCAGGTAAATGTCGTCGATCGGCACGAACTCGCTCATGGGTCGGCGACGCTGCGGGTTCCACATGAACTTCATGTATTGCCCACCGCCGAGCGGCAACTGCGTGCTCAGCTGTTCAAGTTCGCTGCGGAACTCGGGCATCTGCTTGGTGGTTTGCCAGTTCAGGAACTCGGTCTTGCGTTCAGCCTTCTCGACCTTCTTCTTGTCCTGCTCGCCGTAGATCTTCGACTTAACTGGACCGTTGGGCGGGAAAACCTCTTTCATGAACCGCGCCGAGAAGTCCACGCACGCCTCGACCAGCATCGGGTGAACGACCTTGTTCGCGCCGGTGAACTGCGCGCCTCCAGGAGCGTCGTCGCCCAACCCTGTGCGGCGCAGACCTTCCTCGTACTGCTTGTCGCGTTTTTCGCGAGCCTCTTTGTCTTTTTCGATCTTGTCGAGCAGGTCGGTGACCGCTTCCTTCAGCGCGGCTTGGTCAACCTCTTCGACAATGTTGGCGAAATGCGCGAGGTTGCGCTTCTCGTCCTCGTCGTTTTCCATGCGCAGGACTGCGCCACCGTCTTCGGTGTCTTCTACGTCTGGAAGCAAATCCTCGTAGGAGACAGTTTCGCCTTCTTCGAGGGACTCGTCGTCGCGTTCGTTGATATCAGACATGGGTGCCCTCTCTGAATGTTTTTACCAGTTGATCGACGGCAGCAGGATTGTATTGCACCGCGCCGCCTTTTGCGTAACCCTTGCCGACAGAAGCCATGAGTGCTTCGACCGCTGCAGGATCGTATGCTCTCACTGCGCCACCGGCTGCGTATCCAGGCGTGCGCTGACCGCGACCGCGCAGGATTGTCTCAATGGCTTCCGGCGAGAACGTGATCTCGTAGTAAGATTGAATGCCGCCAATCCCAGCAGGCTCGACTTCTACACCCGGAATGTTGGAAAGCGGTTTCAAACCTTCCTTGACGATCTGTTGATCGTAGATCGGAGCGTAGTTGTCCATCTTCGAGATTCCTCCACGAGGGATAGAAATCGCCGTTGACGTCGGATAATAAACAGTGGTTGCTCCGCGCTTCAGCGCGTCTTGAATCGCAGCCTTGAACAGCGTGCCGTGCGTTTGCCGCAACGCGCCAGTCTGAGCCTCGCCTTTTTGAGCGTCAGATTGAATCTCTTCGATCACAACGCTGTTGGGCTTGACAGGCATTTCAGACTCAACAATAACGCGACCTTTGGTGGACATTGCACGAACGGTTGCGTCGGTTGCGTCTGCCGGTATGTAGGTTCCGCGAATGTGTCCGATCATCCCCTTGTCAGCGCTCATCGCTCCGGGGTAGTGCCAATAGTTTTTGCCAGCCATGTCGGGGTGCGTCACACCGATCTCGAAGTAGTTGTCGTCTAGCGCAGCGCGGGTGTTTTCGGACAACAAGCGTTGAGAGTCGATGTATTGATAGTCTTTGGAGCGTCCGGCATCAACGGCGAGTTCATAAGCAATTTGATCGACAAGTTCTGTCCTTGCTTCCTCCGTGGTCGCGTAAAGTTCCCCAACAGGATCGTCTTCCCAACCGGCTTTGCGGAATGCTTTGAGGAACTCCTCAGGCATCTCTTCGAGTCCGATCATCCCCTCGTTCAGACCCGCGATCAACTGAAAGTTTTCATCGGTCGGTTCAATACCAAGTCTGTACAAAACATTCTGATAAGGTTCTTCTGGGTTGCCGTACAAGTAATCTAACGCTTCATCCCTGTAAAGGTCCATTTCATATTCGCTTTGCGTAGACAGGCCCTTCAGGTCCATCGTATTGTACTGCGAAGGCGGAATGCGCGCCTCGAAGTCAGCCTTGCTGATCCTTGAACCGGCAGGCAGATCCTCGTAACGCCTCGAAAGTTCTTCGAATGCATCCTTGGTGACGCCAGGAGCGCCTCTGATCTGCGCCAAAAACGCTTCAAGCTGCTGAACGTCTGGCCCACGCAATGTTTCGGCGCTGATCGCAGGCTGCAAGTTGATGTTGCCTTGCGGCTGCACGGAATACATCAGCGAGCCTTCTTCCTCCATGCGCCGACGCAAAGCAGCGTAAGCCGAATCGTCCGGCACCTGCGAAGCTGCACGGCGGATCGCTCTGCGGTCCAATGCGCCTTGAACGGCGTCGATCGCAACTGGTGCTACTGCGCCGAGCGGTGCGCCGATCGCGGCTCCCATGGCTGCGCCTTCTGCGCGAGACTCTCCTTGGTCAGCCATCCCTGCTCCTGCAATAGCGCCTTCGCCTGCGCCGATCGCTGCGCCTTTCATCCAGTTAGGCAACTGCGCTGCAATCCGTGGAGCCAACATGCCCATGCGAGCCGTGGTCGCGGCGGCGGCGGGTGCTGCTGCGCCACCCGTGAACGGCGTTGCAAGATATGCCGCCGCTGTCGGGATCAACCCTCCAGCAACCTCACCAGCGATTGAGCCGATCGGGTTGTTTTCGGCATAGGCGCGGTTCGATGCTTGAATTTCAGCGAGCGCGTCTTCATAACGCTCATCGCCAAGTTTAGACCGCAGCCAAGCTTCGCCCTCGTCACCCCAGCCTAACCCAAGACCTTGACCGAGGACAGAGCGTGCAATGTCCTTCAGTCCGCCAGCTTCGTAACCCTTCACAGCACCACCCTCGGCGTATCCAGGAACGCCTGCGTCGCGCAACACACTCGTGACGTAGTTCTGCGTCTCGCGGAACGGCGGGATGCCATTGTGCTTGCGGACGTTGCCTGGACCAGCGTTGTACGCCGCCAATGCGAGAGGCAATGAACCGAACTCGTCCCACTGCTGGCGCAAGTAACGTGCGCCGCCTTCGAGGTTCTGTCGCCAATCCGTCGGGTCGACGCCCAAGTCACGAGCCGTTCCAGGCATCAACTGCGCCAAGCCAATCGCACCCTTGGGGCTGCGAGCGTTGGGGTTGTATGCGCTTTCGTTTTGAATTAACGACACGAACACATTCGGCGGCAGACCGTACCGTTCAGCGAGCATCACAGCTGTGTCGCGGTAAACGTCTCCGGTGAGCGCAACAGGTTCGCCAGTCGGCACGGCAGCGGTTGTTGTCGGTCGCGGCGGCGGACGCGTCGGGCTGCGCGAAGCAGGCGTCTCAGCCGTGTCCAAGCGGAACTCCTGCGCGTCTTGCTTGCGCTGCATCGAACGCAAACGATTCAACTCAGCCATGAACCCTTCGAGCAACGAGCCGCGAACCTTGCCGCCTTGTTCGTACTTCTGATACATGTCTTCGAGGTTCACAGAGCCGCCTTGCTGCATCGGCACGGAAAGAACCTCGAAGATCTTGTCGCTGTAATCTGTTGGCTGCAAGACTCCGCGTGAGCGCAGGAAGTTCTCTAACAACGGCATCAGCTGAGAGCGGTTGCGCCCAACGATGTTGTACTCCTGCGCGAAACCCTTGGCCAGTTCTGAATATTGGTCCATCGGGTTCTGCGGAGACGTGTCGCCTCGATCTTGGCGCATGGCGGCTTCAGCAGCGTTCCGAGCCAGCGTCGCGTCCGTCCGTGCAAAGTAGTCTTGAATCTGCGCGGGGTTGTAACCGGCGTTCATCAAGTTCTCACGCTGCGTGTCGCGGCCACGGAACATGCCAGCTTGCCAACCCATCTTCAGATCGTTGGCGATGCCTGAGGGGATTGACTTGAGTGTTTCTAAAAATCCCATCGGCTGCGAAGGCTGCGCCACGTTGACGTTCACAGGAGTCGGCGTTATGGTCGGCGTTATGGTCGGCGTGTCGCCGAAGACGGTGCGGTCGATCACCTCAAGCATTCCGGGCGAGTCGCCCCGCACGGTCTCCATCGTCAGTGGCCCCTGACGATCAGCGGGTTTCGCACCGCCTCCGATTCCGGTGACGCCTGCAGCTTTCATCGACGCAGCCGCTTCTGCGCGAGCCCTGTCATCCCGAACGGTTTGATTAATCACAGCGGGGCTGACAGACCGCGAAGAAGTCGACCCATCATCTCTTGTGAGATCTGGGTATCGCTGCGCCAAAGATCCGCCTTGCCCGCTAAAAGTGTTGACGCGCAGATCCCCAGCCCTGTCATAAGGACTAATCGTTTGACCAATCCTATTGACGCCTGCAGACCGCATCGACGCGGCAGCCTCGGTTCGAGCCTTCTTTTCCTTGTCCTTCGCCGCAGCAGCTTTGTTGGCCTCGGCCATCGTCCCCCAACCGCCTCCGGGAGCCATGCCCTTCACCTCGCCGCCGTCAGCCCACTTGACTTTGTTGGCCCAGTATGCGGGACTGCTCTTGCCCTTCGCGATGTTCTTGGCATGGCGTGACTTGAACGAGGCGCGTTTGTTTTTCATGCGTTCAGACTCGCCTGCCTTGGGCTTGCCTGCGGTCTCGGCTCCTTGCTCGCCGAAGCGCAGGATCTTTTCCTTACCGTCGATCTTCGTCTTGACGATGTGCGATTTGGTTGGGTGGCTCGGTGTGCGCCGAGGCTTGTCCAAAGGGAGACTGTCTTTGTCAACTTTAGGCGGCATAAGGATTCACCCTAGGTTCGTTGAGCCTTTGCGGTTCGTCGTGGTCACGTGCTTGCGGCAGTTCAAACCACTGGCTGTTCTTGAGGTAGATTATCGCCTGCGTGAACGTGTCAACATAGTCATCATGCTCTGCAACTGGGAATTTGGCAAGCTGTTTCAGGAATGCTGCAGCCCAACTGACCGGCTGTCCGGGGTTCTTGGCCGACTCAGGCACCCAGATCAACCCCAGTTCCAACGTCGGCGCGGCTTGGTGCGCACGGCTGACTTTGTCCGCCAGTCCAGGATTGTAGGGGATGGCTGGAACCTTCGCCAACCGCAGGTCTTGGAGCAACGACTGGCCAGACGCCTTGGCTTCAACAAGCACGCGGTCGGGTCTGCGAGCGCGGCGCACGCCGTCCTTGATGCTGGTGCCGCCGTACTCTGTTCCCCAGTCCTTGATGGCGCGGGTGCGCAACTCAGGGTACGACAGGTGCTCGTCCCATGCGTCGATCAGCATCGCGTTGCGCTTGCCTTCGTGTGTGAACATTGCCCAGACGCTGCATGCGGTCGGGTCGCCAGTCGTCTTTTCGGTGAACGCGCAGTCGTAGGACTGCAGGATGTATTCGAACTGCGGCAACGCTTTGTCGTGTGGCCACATCTGGATGTGTGCGGTCTTCAGGATGCCGCCTTCAGACGGCGTCGGGTCTTGCTGCAGCTGGCCTGCTGTTCCATACGTGCCGAGCAGCTGTTTCAGTTCGGTGATCTCTTTCTCGCCGAAGCGTTCAGGGCAGATCAAGTCACCCTTCTTCTTGCGCGGATCATACGCACCCAGCGATGTCTTGCGCTTCACGCCGTCCCACTCAGCGGGGATCATCAAGTGCTCCCAGCCGCCAATGTCCTCAAGGATGTGGCCTGAGATGTCGCGCTCGTGCAGACGCTGCATGATTGTCACCATGGCGTCTTTCTTCGGGTCGTTCAGACGGGTCGACCAAACAACATCGAACCACTCCAACGCACTCTCACGGATCACGTCCGACTGAGCCTCTTGCGCAGAGTGTGGATCGTCCAGGATCAGGCGCGATCCGCCTTCACCCGTCGCCGTGCCGCCCACAGAGGTCGCGAGCCGGTAGCCGGTCTTGTCGTTCTCGAATCGCTGCTTGGCGTTCTGGTCTCCGGCAAGCCTGAACATGTGTCCCCATCGTTCCTGATACCACGGTGATTGGACTAAGCGTCTTGCCTTCAGGTTGTCGCGGATGCTGAGGTTGCCGGAGTAGGATGCGCACAGGTACTTGTGTGCTGGATCTGTCAGCCACTCCCACATCGGCCAAATGACCGAAACGATCGTGGACTTTGAATGGCGCGGCGGGATGTTGATGAGCAGCTTGCGAATCTCGCCAGCGGTGATCGCTTCAAGGTGCTCGCAGATTGTTTCAATGTGCCATGACTCGACGAACTTCACTCCTGGTTCGACTGTTGGCCAACATTGACGCACGAACTCGTACAGTGAGCCTGAAGCTGCGCGGCGGCTTTCTTCCACCTCGATCATCTTCAACAGCAATGCAGGCTCAACAACAGAGTTCATTTCGGCTTCTTCACGAATCTGCCGCGTTCATCGCGGTCTGTCAATTCCGACAGTTTGTCGGCGAGGGTTTGATTGTCTTGCAAAGATTGATTCAAGGCAATCTTCAAACGCTTGATCTTCCCCCAAGGCCAGAGGATGTCGATGAGTTTGAACTTCGTTTCATTTTCGAACAATGTGTTAGTCCTTCCCACCAGATATTTTCGCCATCAGGGTTTTCATTTCTGCAAGTTCTTTGTCGCTGAGGTTCTTCAGGTCGACCGCCGCCAGCGCGATTGGTCCACCGTCGACACCCGTGTGTTCGTTGGTGATCTTGTCGCCGTATTGTTTCGGCTTGAGTTTGCTGAGCACCCACTTGCGTGAGTCAACGCGCAGACGTTGATGTTGCACGGCGGCAGAGTCATAACGAGCGACGCCGTTTTGATCGACCACTTGCGCGGGATCGTCGTCGGCAACAGTGACCACTTCCTCAGCCCAATGTTCCAGCAGCGCCTCGCGCGCGAGCGCGTACTGGCCGGCGATGGCCGTGTCAGCGGCGATCCAACCCTGCACGGTAGCTTTCGGAACGCCAGTTTCTTTGCACGACTTGCCCAGAGGCATGCCTGTCTCCATGAGCCTGAAGACTTTGTCTGCAATTTTGCGCTTGTCTGCGTCCGTGTATTTGGTCGCCATCTGGCACGCTCCGTCGAATGTTTGTTTGAATTATGTGCTGATTGCACGACAAAGGCAAGGGAAAGTCCTCAGCCCGATGAACGTGGTAAATATCGTCCGGATATTTAATCGTTTATTATTCTGATTTTCCCTATATTCTCCTCGTTATATAATTAAATATCTTTGGGAGTATTACCACGTTTGACGGGCTACGCACTCTCCCACCACCGGCGTGCAATCGTCGATTTCCCCTCGTCGAACAACGACTTACGCCATTCCATCGCCGAAAATCCATCTTCTGTTTCAGCCCGTTAAAACCAACATCGTCGAAGTTAACTCCACGCAATTTTCTCTCCAAAAATATCTGTTCTAACACTTTTAAGCGTGTTTGTCGGGCCACTTTCCAACCTTCCGTTTCAGATATTTTATCTCATCTCGCAGCTGTTCGATGCGTCTTTCGAGCATGGCCAAGGTTGCTTCGAGTTGAGCGATTCGCTCTTCATCGGTCATCCCTCACCACTCCAATTCGACAGCCAGCGCGTCGCGTTCGAGGACAGGCGCGTCCACTTTCCGGTAGACCGTCAGGCTCTTGCCGAACGCCTTCCACCGCTTGTCGGAGGACTTGTCGTTGGACAGGATGACGTAGCCGAGCCGCTCCATCGCAGGCGTTATGTTGCGTCGCAGCGCGTAGTAGTTGTCGTGATGTTGCGCGGCAACTTCGAGCAGGAAGTCGCCTTGCGCGTAGTTTGGGTCGTTCAGTTCCTCCAACGCAATCCGGAACGCATCGTCGATTCGAGCGTTCCAAGCGGCAGTGTCGGCGGCAATTTGCGCCTTGGTGCGGCGTTTGCGTTTGTCGCGATTGTTCGGGTCGAACGGATCGAACATCTTAGAACGGTTCATTGGCCAACTCCTGTGTTGGGTCGTAATCGTTGGGCGTGCCTGCTTTCACGTAGACGGTGACAACCTTGTTGCCGATCTTCCACCGACCGTCTTTCCTGTCCGAGCGATGGAGC
>Ga0222714_10005416_pt1 | contig 12146 bp, 9 predicted proteins | sample C33_3DmetaG_FD_165048 | JGI IMG/M metagenome (GOLD analysis project Ga0222714, IMG submission 165048) | Estuarine water microbial communities from San Francisco Bay, California, United States - C33_3D | ecosystem: Environmental > Aquatic > Marine > Unclassified | place: USA: California... | reverse complement strand
TCATCTTGTTTGTCAAGTTTTTCCGCAAGAATTGGGAGGTATTCTTCATCATACAAAACTCCCTCAACATCAAAAATTGCTAGCAATTGATTTCAATTTTCGAAAAATTTGCTAATTATATTAAAGTTTAAACTATATTGAGATCCAAAAAACGCTAGTAATAAATCACCGTAGTGAATCTAATAGTCATGGAAGAATTAGAACATAAATTTGAAGTCGATATTAAAGAAAGAGAAGGACGACAAAAACTACCAGATGACGTCAAAGCCGAACTAAAAGCATCAGGAATGATGGATGACAAAGGAAAATTGAAATTAAAAGGAGTCAGTCCAAAAATGCTCAAAAGAATGAAACAAGAGTTTGTATCTTGTCCAGTTCTAAAGGATGACATTCATTTCATACAGTGTTTTGTTTGTCCAAACTTCCAAAGTAGAGTTACTGGTCAAGTCCTATGTAAAGGCGATTCTCTCAAGTAAGAAAATAGTACAGAATCACGAAAAGCTCATTAGTAAATTTATTGTGTGAATTTTAGTTTGAGTAAAGAAGACGTCGGAATTACAGTTGCAAAAAATGATGATTTTAGTGAGTGGTATACACAAGTGGTTCTCAAAGCAAAATTGGCAGATTATGCTCCAGTAAAAGGATTAATTGTGCTCAGACCTGATGGGAATTCTATTTGGGAATCATTAAAAAACACATTTGACAAAAAATTTGCAAGAAATGGGATCAGGAACGGATTTCTTCCAATTTTAATTCCAGAGTCACTATTAGGAAAAGAACAAAAACACTTTGCAGGTTTCAATCCCGAAGTATTTTGGGTAACACACTCAGGAACAAATGAAATTGGAGATAGGCTAGCATTACGACCTACGTCGGAAACATTAGCATACACACTATATTCAAAGTGGATTCAAAGTTGGAGGGATTTACCACTAAAGATTAATTTTTGGAACACTGCATTACGTGCCGAAATTAAAGCAACAAAGCCATTTCTTAGAACATCAGAATTCTTGTGGCAAGAGGGACACACTGTTCACATTACACAAGAAGAGGCTGAGGAAGAAGTCATGAAAATTTTAGAAATTTACAAAAATACTGTTGAAGAGGAATTAGCAATTCCAGTAACAACAGGAAAAAAAAGTGAGAAAGAAAAATTCGTAGGAGCCGTATATACAACGACAATGGAATCAATTATGCCAGATGGAAAAGCATTGCAAATGGGAACATCACATTTCCTTGGACAAAATTTTTCAAAACCATTTGAAGTGAAATTTGCTGATAAAGATAATGTAGAACACTTTGCATGGCAAACATCATGGGGAGTTTCATGGAGATTAATTGGGGCAATGATCATGGTTCATGGTGACGATCAAGGTTTAGTCTTACCACCTAAAGTTGCACCAACACAGGTAGTGATTGTTCCAATCTACAGAAATGATGAGGGTAAGGAAAAAGTTCTTCCAAAAGTGAAAGAAATACAAGAAAAATTAGAATCAAAAGATATCCGAGTTCAAATTGATGATAGAGAGGGATTATCACCAGGATACAAATTCAATGACTGGGAGATGAAAGGAGTACCAATACGAATAGAGATTGGGCCTAAAGATATAGAAAAACAAAGCATAGTTGTAGCAAAAAGATACAATCGTGAAAAAATTAATCTAGAATTCAAAGATATAGAAAAAATAGTTTCAATCTTAGAAGAAATTCAAAAAAGTATGTTAGAAAAAGCACGAAAACAATCAGAAGAGAATACAAAAAACATTTCAGACTACTCAGAGTTTAAATCACAAATTGATGACGGTGGATTCTTCAATGTACCATGGTGTGGAAAATTAGAATGTGAAGAAAAAATAAAGGAAGAAACAGGTGCAGACATACGCGTTATTCCATTTGGAAGTGAAACTACGAATTCAAAATGCATGTATTGTAGCGAACAAAGTAAATTCACTCCAATTTTTGCTAGAGGGTATTAAGAATTATCAATAGAGCAAATACTCATTATTTTCTTTGCAGTTTTATCAATTTCCACATTTGCTTCAGCAGAAACAAAAAGAACCATTTTATCCAATGGAAAAGTAAATGTTACTACATTTTTTCGTCTTGCAGCAGCATATCTTACTGAACCAAGATTTTCATCAAAATCTTGTCTAGTTCTTATTCTCAAAACAGCCTCAATGAACATTTTTTTACGTTCGTCTTCACTTTTGAGTGGTTTAATATTATCTCTGAATGAACCTGTAATCAAATTTCCCATCATATCTAAGAATCCCGCAAAACGAATTTCAGGTTCTTGAAGTAAAAGTTCACATTTTTCCAATAATTCATCTGACATATTTAATAAAAATAAAGTCATAATAAAAAACAATTTTCAAAATTTCACTTTTGATATCATGGTCAAATATAATAGTGGAAAAAATTATCTACGATTGTGACTAATAATACACAATTAGAGCAAAGAAAACCGCTTTTAGAACAATTCAGAGAGACTAGAAATAGAACCCTCGAATTAGTTAAGACTCTTGAAAAAGATGACTTTGTAGTACAAACTGCATTTTTTATGAGTCCACCAAAATGGCACGTGGGACATGTGAGTTGGATTTACGAGGCAATCATGAGTAAATTAGACAAAAATTATGAATTTTACTCAAAAGAATTTTCAGAATATCTTAATTCCTATTATCAACAATTTGGAGTTCCACATGATAAAGGATTACGTGGAGTTATTTCAAGACCTACGGTTGATCAGATTTTTCAATATTTTAATACAATTAATCAGAGAGTAGAAAAATTTATTGAATCTAAACCACTTGATGCAGATGCTCTTAGGTTAATTACTATGGGATTTCATCACGAGTGTCAACATCAAGAACTTTTGATATATGATCTTCAACATCTTCTTGCTGAACAATATAGACCTATTAACAAAAATCAGATTACTAAACAAAACATAGCTCAACAAACTTCTGTCGAAGTAAAAGGTGGATTGTATGCTATGGGATTTAATGGTGAAGGCTTTTGTTATGATATTGAACTTCCTGAACATAAAGTGTATCTAAATGATTACAAAATTGATGTTTATCCTATTACAAATAAACAATATCTTGAATTTATTGAAGATGGCGGATACAACACATTCAAGTATTGGTTATCAGACGGATGGGAAAAAGTAAAGGCTAACAAATGGAATGCTCCAATGTATTGGGAAAGAATAGATGATAAGTGGTTTATCAGAGATTTTTTAGGAATTAGAGAAATTAATCCAAACGAGCCAGTATGTCATATTAGTTTCTATGAAGCTGATGCATACTGTAAATGGGCAGGAAAAAGATTACCAACAGAGGCCGAATGGGAAAAAGCAGCTTGTTGGAATGAAGAGACTCAAAAAAAATCAATATTCCCATGGGGAAATAATCAACCAACCAATACTAAATGCAATCTTCTAGAATCATATCATTGGGGATGTACAGAAATTGGCACATATCCAGAAGGAATAAGCCCTTCAGGCTGTCACCAGATGATCGGGGATGTTTGGGAATGGACATCATCAGAATTCATAGGATATCCAGGTTTCAAATCAGGATTTGATGAGTATAACGACAAGTGGTTTACAAATCAAAAAGTTCTCAGAGGAGGTTCATTTGGAACACCAAAAATGTCAATTCGTGGCAGTTATAGGAATTTTTTCAGATTGGATGAGAGATGGTTATTTTCTGGTTTCAGATGTGTAGATGACATCTAATTTTTTGAAACCAGGGTTAATGAAAAATATTTTTTATCATCAAACCACGTGCGTTTAAGATCAAAGCCTATGTCATCAAGAAGATCATGAATTTGAGATAAAAGATATTTGTGAGAATACTCAGTATGGATTAGTTCATCTTTTTTTAATTTCAACTCTAAATGAGATTTTGAAATAATAATAGACTGATCAACTAATGATTTCAAATACATTTCAATTCGTTGATCGTTTTCATTATAAATTGCACGATGTGAAAAGTTACTCAGATTAAAATCTGCATCTAATTCATCATTGATTCTAGATAGTACATTGAGATTAAATTTAGCAGTAACACCGTCAGAATCATTATAAGCAGATTCAAGAATTAATTTATCTTTAACAAGATCAAGACCAATCAGAAATAGATCACCTGGTTTCATAGTTGCATAAACTTTTTCTAAAAATCTATATCCATCAATAGGTGAAAAATTACCAAAACTTGAACCCAAAAAAATAATTAGATTACTTTTATCATCATACGTTTTCAAAAATTCCAAACCACCCTCATAAGTATCAATTATTCCAGTGATTGAGAGATTTTTGTAATCATTGAGGAGTTCTTCAGAACTTTCCGTTAGAATTTCAGAAATATCTATGGGGAAATATTCAGTATTTTTTTGAGTCGAAGTCAAGAAATCTAAAATTAATCGAGTCTTTGTGGATGAGCCGCTTCCCAATTCTACCAATCTAAAATCATTTTCTAAGAATGTATCCAATTCAGATTCTAGGTTTTTGAGGATGGAAATTTCAGTTCTAGTAGGATAATATTCAGGAAGCGAACAAATTTTTTCAAATAAATCTGAGCCATTTTTATCATAAAAAAACTTGGGATGTATGGATTTGTTCACTCTATCCAGGCTGGATGAAATTTCTTCTGCAAAGGTTTTTTCAATTTTAGTTGCATGAGGTTTAAAATACTTTAATCTAGAATCAACAATGTATTTTTTATATTCTTTATTTTTTTGTACAGAGTTATTCAAGTATTAAAATGACCATACGAAGTAATAAAAGCTTTAAGCATTTCTTTAGGCATAAATCATATTTCTTGATATACTTCTAAATACAAAGATTATTGTTGAATGAAATTATCAGAATAGAGCATTTAAAAAAATATTTTACAAAAAAGGGAATGTTTGAAAAAGAATCAAATATTGTTAGAGCAACTGATGACATTTCATTTTCAGTAAAAAAAGGAGAAGTGTTTGTATTAGCAGGAGAATCAGGTTCAGGAAAATCAACTATTGCAAAATTAATTTTAGGATCAATAAAACAAGATTCAGGAAAAATATTTTTTGAGAATCAAGAGATTAGTGAAAATTCTGTAAATTTAGAAAAAATAAGAATGGGATGTCAGATGATTCATCAGGATCCATATGACTCAATTAATCCAAGAATGAAAATTGGAGATATTATTTCCGAACCATTGGAAATTCATAATATTGGAAACAAAAATGAAAGGAAAAAGAGAGTTATCGAAGTACTGCACGAAGTGAAATTAGAACCAGCTCAAGAAATTGTCAAAAAATATCCACACATGTTGTCAGGAGGACAAAGACAAAGAGTAGTTTTAGCAAGAGCATTATCATTAAAACCCAAGGCCATTTTAGCAGATGAGCCAGTTTCAATGCTGGACGTATCGATAAGGGCAGAGATGCTAGAATTGATGCAAGAGTTACAAAGAAAGTACAATATTTCTTTTATCTATATCACACATGATTTAGCAACTGCGAGGTATTTTGGTCAAAGAATAGGAATTTTATACATGGGTAAAATTGTTGAAATTGGACCAATTGATCAAGTGCTTCTTAGTCCAAAGCACCCATACACGCAGGCACTAATTGATGCAATTTCAGAGCCAGACCCAGAGAATTTGAAAAAAGAAAAAGAAATCAGAATTAAAGATCCATCAAACATAGACATTCTAAAAGGTTGTAGATTCAGAAATAGATGTCCATATGTGATAGACAAGTGTACGGTAGAGCCAAACTTAGAGAAAATTGATGATGAACATTATTCAGCATGTCACGTAAAAATCAATTAGGATGTTCTAACTGAAGGCATACGTTTGTCTTTATAAGTAACAACATTAGAAACGCCATTTTTTGGAAATACACCATAGATCAATTTTGCTTTTTGAACTACAGAATCTTTTAGAGAGACCATGATGAATTGACTTTCTTTAGATCGCTCTTCCAAAATATTTGATAATCTTTCAGAGTTGGGTGCATCAAGGTGTGCATCAACTTCATCAAATAAATAAAATGGAGATGGTTTGAGTTTTTGTAAAGCAAGTACAAATACAATGGCAGCTAATGTTTTCTCACCACCACTAATAGAGGTGGATTCTCTTTTTGGTTTATTTGGAAATTGAATCAAGTAAGAAATTCCGGAATTAAATATATCATCTTCGTTTTGTAATTCTAGCCAAGCATTTCCACCAGTCATTTTATTAAAAATTAATTTAATTTCTTTATCGACTTTATCAAAGGCGTCCAAAAATGTTTGACGTTTATCTTTTTCAATATCTTCAATGAATTTAACAATAGAGTTTCGCTCCTCTTCTAAAGAGTTCTTTCTTGTAGACATTGAACGATAACCATAAGATACTTCAAGGTATGTTTCAGGAGCTTTAGCATTTAGTGCGTTTAGTGAAGCAAGTTCTGCTGAAAGTCCTTGAACAATTGATTCGACATCAAACGTTTCCATGTCTTTATCAAAACCAAATGCAGATAAGATTTGTTGTAATTTCACCTCATTTTCAATTAAATCATGTAAATCTCTATTCAAAGAATCAGATTGCCTTTCCAAGGTATTGATTTGTTTAGTCAATTCCCTATCATTATCAGATAATATTTTGAGTTTATCATCAAATTCTTTGAGTTGTCCTATTGAGGAACCGGATGTTTCGATAAGATCTTGCTCTTTTTGCCTTAATTTAACTAGAACTTCATTCTTAGATTCTTTTTGGATTTCCAATTGATTAATTTTTGAGTATAATTCCTCTTTTTCCGAATTTAATGAGATTTCTTCATCATGAAGGCGATTAGACTGGGATTTTTCACGATTGTCTTGAGTTTCCAGTGTTGTTAATTGAGAAGATTTGTCACGATATTCATTTGTAATTGTAGTGTATAGTTTTTCAGTTTCTACTTTTTTTAGATTTATTCTAGATAATTCATTTGCAATACGTGTTTGCTCCCCACTAGCATAGTTTTGTTCAACAATTGAAATACGTTCCAATAATGATTCAACATGGGACTCATTCGTTAAAACTTCTGATTCAATATTTTGATCTCGAGAAGTCAAATCAGCAATTCTTTCAGAAAGTTGTTTTTTCATATTAATTGCAGATTCAATTCTTGGTGTAAGGGTAGTATAGTTCTCGTTTGTAGATGCTAAAGATTTTTCAGATATTGAAAGTCTTTCAGAATTTAATTGAATAGAGTCATCCAGCTTTTTTATGGCATTCTTTTTTAACAAAAGATATTTCTTAACAGCATTAATTGATTGGAATAATCCATCAACATCACTACTCATGGAAATTAATTTTGTTAGTTTTGAAATTTTTGAATCAATATCAATAACAACAGTTCCACCTTTTGCCTCAAAGAACTCACCATCCATAGTTACTGCTTTGTATCCAGATTGAGAAACATTATAGGCAGACTCCCTAGTTTTTGTTAGGACAATATTTCCAAAGAGGAATGTTTTAAGATCAGCATAAGCAGGTTTGCACCCTACAAAATCAGAAAGTACTCCAATAACACCTGAATCTGTGGGTAGTTTTAGATTGAATTTAGGAATCGAGTCCATAGGAATTATCTTTAGTTTAGATAATTTTCTAGATCTTGCAAATTCTGCAATTCCAAGAAGAGTGGCAAAGTCTTTTACAACTATAGCTTTAATCCAATCAGAACTAACAGCTAATACAGAACGTTCATAGTCTTTTTCCCAAGAAATCATTTCATAAACTAAACCTTCTATTCCAAGTTGTTCAGCATCTTCTTTTAATTTTGCAACAGTATAATCTTCATGCATGAATCCTTTAACAGTTTTAATTTTAGATTCATAGCGTGTTGCAGCTTGATTAGATTTTTCTAAAATTTCAGCCCACTCATCCATATCTGAAACAATTTTTGATTTTTTAGATTGAAGTTTTTGTATTCTTGATTTCAATTCGATGATTGTTGCATTATGGTTGTTAATCATAGATTCAAGTTTATCTTTTGATGATGTTAAATCGTAAATTCCCTGTTCAAGTCCTTTGAGTTTTGTAGTGTTTGATTCAACTTTAATTTTTGACTCATCTTTTTCGTGTTGAAGTTTAGAGAGTTTAAGTTGTGCATCATTTAGTTGAGTTGTTAATTCTTTTATTTTTAGGTCAATTTCAGATTTTTTGGCTGCAGCTTCAGATTGTTCATCTAAGATTTTAGTTCTTTGAATATCAACAAGTTCTAAATCAGAGTTTATTTTATTTTTCTTAACGTTAGTTTCTTCAATTGATTCTTTGATTTTTAAAATCTGAGTATCAATATCACTTCTTGCATTATCAATATCCTCTAATTCTTTTTGGATTTCTGGAATTCTAGAATTGATTTGTTCTATTCTTTTCTTGGATGCTGAAATTGCACTATTATCAACTTCGTATTGCTCCATTGCAGTGGCGATTTCAATGTCAAGTGAAGATTTTGCTTGAGTATAATCATTAGCTTCTGTCATAAGTTTGGATTTTTCAGATTCCAAAGTTTCTATTTCGGTTCGTAGAGAATTTCTTTCATTATCAAATTTTGTGATTTCAGTGGTTACCGTGTATAAAGTAGATTCTTTTGATTCTTTTTGACTTGAAATTACCTTTAGTTTGTTTGCCGCAGCTATTGCTTTGTAACGATTTAATTCACGCTCAAGAATATCGTGGCGCAATTTCTGGTTGCGTTCCTCCTCCAGTTCATCTATTCGTTTTTTGATTTCACCCATTTTTGCGAGTGCTATTTCTAATCTCCTATCGGCTTCATCTAGTTGTTTTACAGACTCAGCCTTTTTTTCATCAAAATATGATAATCCAATCAAATCCTCAATTGTCTTTCTTTTTTCTTCAGAAGTAAATTCTGAAATTCTAGTAACCGTTCCCTGTTGAACTGCATTAAGTTGGCCTAATCCAGCATTTGCCATATCTAGAAGGTCAAGAATGTGACTTCGGTTTGTTTTCTTTTTATTTAGATAGTATGTGTTTTCTCCACTTTCATCCATTTCTCTTGTAATTTCAACTGTGTCTGAGTCCACAGGGATTTTTCTGTCAGAGTTATCAAAGTGAACACTGGATCTAGCCATTTTAGGTCCACGTCTATTTCCCTCAATATCATGAATTAGTGATCGTAATTTATCAACTCTCATTACTTTTGGTTTATTTTCTCCCATAGCAAAAATTATGGCATCTAAGATGTTACTTTTACCAGAGCCATTAGGACCAGAGATCGATACAAGTCCCGGTTCAAATTGCACAGTGGTATTCTTAAAACCAAATGATTTGAAACCAAAGATCTCAACTTTTTTTACGTGAACCAATAGAAGTAATTTCTCAAATCATGAGATAATCGATGTTTAACAAGTTTAGTTGACACTATTGCTTAATTTTTCTTGTTTTAGTATGAAATTTTTCGTATCGGTCTTTCATACTTGATCGTAATGAATGAATTAAATCATCGCCTAGGTATAATTAACAAAAGTTCATTTTTAAAACATGGTAAAATTAGGAATAATTCAAACTATTTCATATCAAAGTAATCTAAAAGGTATTGAGAGAGTTGCAGAAATACTCAAAAAGTTAGGAAGAAAAGAAACGGATATTGTGTGCCTTCCAGAGCAATGGTTAAAGGAAAATACGATTTTAAACTTTGACTCAGACTTTGAAGAATTTAAAGAGATAGCCAAAGACTTTTCCATGACTGTTATTCCAGGGGCATTTTACAGCAATGAGAAGAAAAATACCTCAATAATTGCCCCAGTGATTGGACCTGAGGGAGAATTCATAGGAAAACAGGAAAAAATACACCCATTTGATTATGAAAGAGGGAAAGTCAAGCCTGGAAATGAGGCTAAAATTTTCAATACAGCTTGTAAATTTGGAGTTGTAATTTGCTACGACATGGTATTTCCAAATGTAGCAAATACTTTGGCTAAGAAAGGAGCCCAAGTTCTTTTTTCACCTAGCAGAATAGTTAGAAGAGGTATTGATTCGTGGCAAATGTATGTTCAAGTAAGAGCACTTGAAAATAGAATTCCCATTTTAGCTGCAAATGTAGAAAATAATAGATTCGGAGGAAATAGCATGATTGTGGATTTAGCAGAAAACAACAATGTGGTTAATACCAAACTTACAACACTTAAGAAAGAAAATTCTGTTTCAAAAGAATTCAATTTAGAAAAATATGTGAAAAATAGAGAGATTAGATTTTCAGACGCTAACAAATTTAGATGATTATTCACCAGATACAAACTTTTCACATGCAATCTTTGCAGCGACATCCGAAGTTTGCTCAATTGGATGTTTCATCAAATATGCACTAGCAGGTTTAATTGGTCCGCCAATTCCTCTATCAAGAGCAATTCTAGCTAATCTAATTGCATCAATTACGATTCCAGCAGAATTTGCTTTATCATCAACATCTAAACGAACTTCCATATTGTAAGGGATGTTTGCCCACTGACGACCTTCAATTCGCATAAACATCAATTTGGTGTTGCCTAAGAATGGAATAAAGTCTGATGGACCAACATAGATTTGATCATCATCTAATCTTTCATCAAGTTGACTTTGAACACTCTCAGTTTTAGAAATTTTCTTAGATACGAGTCTCTCCTGTTCCTTCATGTTTAAGAAATCAGTATTTCCACCAACATTGATTTGGTATGTTTTTTCAATTTTAGTTCCTCTATCATTACATAATTTAGCTAAAGTTCTGTGAACAATTGTTGCGCCCACCTGCCCTTTAATATCATCACCAATACAAGGAATATTCTTCTCTTCGAATTTTTTTGCCCATTCTGGGTCGGATGCTATGAAGGAAGGAATACAATTAACGAAAGCAGTGTTTGTGTCCAAGCATATTTGTGCCCAAAATTGTGTGACCTTGTCTGAGCCTACAGGTAAATATGATACAATGATTTCAGCTCCAGTTTCTTTAAGGATTCTTTTTACATCTTCTGCAATTTCTGCGTCAGTTTTTGTACTTTTGATTGGTTTAACTCTATTTTCAACCCACAAGCCAACGCCATCCAGAATAGGACTTTCATAGACCTTGCCATCAGATTTTGGCATTTCATCTTTGGGAATCCAATCAACCATGTTGGGGTATTCATAAATTGCTTCATTGATTGGTTTTCCTACTTTATTTTCTCCAACATCAAATCCACATACAAAGTCAATATCATGAATTCCGTATCCTGCTAATTTTTCATGGATAATTCCTATTACTTGCTGGGAAGGATTTTTCCGATAATATTCAATTCCCTGGATTAGTCCTGAAAAGCAATTTCCAATTCCTACTAATCCAACTTTTATTCTTCCTGCCATTCGAAAAGTGGTGATATTGGGCGGGTTTAAAGTTTTCTTAAATAATTGAAAAATAAATTAATGTTAAGGCAGAATTTTATACTTGACTAGATCGAATTAGAGCATGATTGATCCAGGTCGTCCCGTAAAAGACATAGAAATTCATGCTAACACACCCATAGAAAAAATATTTGAAGAGTTGTCTCAATCTGGCGGATTTGAATCGGTGAATCTCTCATCAGGTGTAGAAATTTTATCAGAAATGATTTCAGACAAACAGTGTCTAAAATTCATCTCTTTTGTAGGTGCAGTTGTATCTACGGGATTAAGAGGGATTCTAAAAGACATGCTCAAAAACAAGTGGTTTGATGTTGCAATTACAACTTGTGGTGCTTTAGATCATGATATTGCAAGACATTTTTCACATTATAAAGAAGGATCATTCACAATGGATGACAATGAACTTGCAGATCAAAACATCCACAGATTAGGCAATGTTCTTGTACCTATGGATAGCTATGGACCGCTGATTGAAGAAAAGATGCAAGAATTCTTAGAAGAAGAATATCAAAATGGCATTAAAGAAATGACAACAGCGGAAATTTGTAAAATGATTGGAAAACATTTAGGAGAAGATTCATTTCTTTATTGGGCATATAAAAACAACATCAGTGTTGTAGTTCCAGGTATCATGGATGGGGCAGTTGGTAGTCAAATTTGGTTATTTACACAAAAACATAATGACTTTAAATTAAACATGACAGGAGATGCAGATTTACTTTCAGGATATATTTTCAAAGCTGAGAAATCAGGTGC
>Ga0222714_10005415_pt1 | contig 12147 bp, 12 predicted proteins | sample C33_3DmetaG_FD_165048 | JGI IMG/M metagenome (GOLD analysis project Ga0222714, IMG submission 165048) | Estuarine water microbial communities from San Francisco Bay, California, United States - C33_3D | ecosystem: Environmental > Aquatic > Marine > Unclassified | place: USA: California... | reverse complement strand
GATCACTACAACAGAATTAATTGCATTGCACCTAGGAGTCAAAAGAGTTTTTTGATTCCACTCATAGCACAAGGCCTCATAACACAGGATTACGCGGGATGACCCTATTGTTTATGTAGTCTAATTTGTACGATGGTCTCTCCAGGATTTAAGACCTTATAATCGCAATTCTGTGTGAGAAGTATTAGGATGTGAATATGAGTGGAGAACAAAATTGGAGGAGAACCCAGTATTTCTTGGGGAAAGTTCTCATCTTGGATGGAATGACCGGTACTGGGAAAACTCTTGTGATGAATGTTATTGATACGATGTCAGATATTGCTCCGCCTAGATTCAGTTACATTCTGGAGCACATTTGTATTTCAAATGCAGATGAACTACTCAAAGCAGGCATAGGAACTCAAATGCTTCAGATCCATCTGGATCAACTACAATACGATGGGAAGATCTCGAGAGAGGTGAATTTTAGGCCTAGTGATTTAAGCTCAATATTCAAGAGTAAAAAGAAATTAAAGTACATAAATCGCCTATTTGCTGGAGACGGTGAAATAGCGAGTGAAAGAGTTGAGAGTGAAAATGAGACATTATTTTTAGTGGTTCATCAATTATTTGAAACTCTACGGGTATTGACTGGCCTTCCAGGGAAGTCAGTCACACAAATTACGTGTGTGAGACACCCGTACTATCTTGTTGATCACTGGGCCAGCTATGTCTCGATGCATGGAGCTTCTGCCAGAGACTTCACTTTAACAAAAGGTCATGACGGTGACTTACCATGGTTTATTAGAGAATATCCGGAGTTGTACTTGAACGGAAATAATTTCGAAAAAGCGGCAATTTGTATTGTAGAATTAAACAACCGTGGCTTAAAACATTTAAATACTTCCGTAGAGAAAATGATTGTTATTGATTTTGAAAAATTTGTGCTAAATCCAATGCCATATATCGAAGAAATAATTTTCCATTTACAGCCTAGAGAGATCTCAAGAATGCAGCAAACACTTCAGTCTCAAAGAGTTCCCAGATTACATATTAATAATACTAAACCAATGAAAATTTATAGTCGTTATTCCGCAGATACACATAAAGCGAATTTATCCCACGCTGAAGACTACAAGCAGTTAAGAAGTAGACTTAGTAGCCTAATCTCAGCAGATTATTTCATTCTCTTAGAGGAAGCGGCAACTTTGTATGAAGCAAAATTTGGTCGATGGTTTTAAAACATTGGAGGCCCATTAAATTATGAGTAGAGTCTTCATTTCATGTCCGCCATTAATTCAGCAAAAAGACGAATTCATATCTCTACTTGAAGAACTCGATATCATTCCCATTTGGGCTGATACGGTGCAACAAATGACAGAAAGTGACCTGATAGAAATTCTCCCCAACTTCGATGGTTGGATTTTAGGTGACGACCCGTGCTCAGAGAAAGTTCTTCAGAGTGCCAAAGCAGGAGGTTTAAAGGCAGTTGTAAAGTGGGGTGTTGGAACAGATAATATTGATTTTGAGTCTTTAGAAAGACACAATATTAAATTTGCTAATACCCCAAGTGTATTCGGTAATGAAGTGGCCGATTTAGCAATCGGATACATGATTGCATTAGCGCGAAAATTGATTGATGTTCATAAAAGCGTTTTGAATGGAGAGTGGCTTAAGCCAATTGGAATGTCTCTGCAGAATAAGAATGTTGCCATAGTAGGTTTTGGAGATATCGGATCACATATTGCAAAAAGATGTGAAGTTTTAGACATGAAAGTTTCAATATTTGAGGTAGACTTCAAAAGTTCTAATAAAATCCACAAGAATTATGAGTTTATCACTTGGCCAAACAACTTATCAAACTTCGATTTTGTTATTTTAGCGTGCGCTCTAACCCCAAAAAATGTAGGAATGGTTAACATTGAATCTCTCAAGTTAATGAAAAAAGGTGTAAGAATTATTAATGTTTCAAGAGGTGGTCTCATTGTAGAAGAAGACTTGATAATTGCATTAAGTGAGGAGCAAATTTCAGGTGTTGCACTTGATGTATTCGAGTTTGAGCCTTTACCAAAGGCCAGTAGATTAAGAGATTTTGATAATGTTATTTTTGGAACTCATAATGCTTCAAATACTTATGAAGCTGTATGGCGTGCTTCAGAATTGAGCATAAAGTTAATGAAAGATTTCTTAGATAGCTAATTAGGGAGCTTTAACTTTGCAGTTCTACCTGTCCCTCCATCAGCCTTTGACTCTGCGAAAGTGATGAATAATTCTTCATTTTCTATCACAACTGAAGTTGGCCGTGCATGCGGAGTTTGAATATTCCTCAAAAGGTCGCCTTTTGGTGAGATTGAAATTATGCAACCTCCATCCCATCGTGCATTCCAAAGGTTGCCACCCGAATCGAGACAAGATCCGTCAGGAATACCATCGGCACTTTGGTTTGAAAGATGAAGTGAAGGCTGGTCAATGAGATTTAAATCTACACCTATTGAGCATTTTAAAATATCTCCCAAATGAGAATCTGCAAAATAAAGTAATTTCGAGTCCCAATTCACTGCTATGGAATTGGGGATACTTATACCACCTAGCAGAAGCTTAGGATTACCTTTTCGGTTCCAAACCCAAAGAGCTCCTCGATTTAATTCATGCCCAATTGCCATAGTTGAAATCCAGATGTTCCCTAACTCATCCATTTTACCATCATTACAGCGAAGAGCAGGTTCATGCTCCAACCATGTGGTGCAATGCTCAACGCCACCGCTGACTCTATTCCACCTATCAATTCCCCCATAATGTGCAATGTAAACCCATTGACTTTCATCCTGAAATGTACACGAAGGGAATTTCCAATGCTCTAAACAAATTTGCTTATCTGAAGTTAATTCTCGAAAGTAGAATTTATGGCTTAAAATATCAACCCAGCTTAAAAACTTTCCATTCTTGCTAATAGATATACCTTCTCCAAGAACCGCTGGACTGTCAGTAACGTATTGAAACAATGAGAGATCCGTCTAAATAGGGTCGTGGAGTTGGTTACTAATTCCACCATCTATAGTGACAACTGAACCATTTATAAACATAGCCTTATCAGAAGTGAGGAATACAGCCAGCTCTGCAACTTCTGCAGGCTCTCCTATTCGATTCATAGGTTGTATTCGATCCAATTCAGCTCGTTTCCCTGGCAAAGATTTGAATCCATCCTCTAGCATTTGTGTAGAGATAGCACCTGGCTCTATTGCATTTACACGGATTCTCCGCCCAAGCTCTATGGCCATCAACTTTGTCAACGAGGATAATCCTGCCTTGCTAGTCGCGTATACAGAAAAATTCTTTTTAGTCTGGCGAGCATGAATGCTACTTATGTTCAGAACTGAACCACTTGAGCTTTCCAGCTCACTCAGAAACATCTGAGTCCAAAAAAATGGCGACAAGAGATTTACAGAGAGTGTTTGCTCCCAATCCTGAATCGTGATTAATTCAATTGGCTTCACTATTTGGACAGCAGCATTATTAACCAATACTTTAACTTTTCCCGCAGCTACAATTTCCATGATTTTATTTTTTACTGCAGATTTTGCAACTTCATCACGAAGAATATCAATCACGTTGTATGCTAAAAAAGTTACTTCGCCACTAAAATTGGATGTCAATTTTACGTCAATCGCAATTACCTTGTATCCTGCGCCACAGTAAGCTTTTACTAATTCTTGCCCAATTCCCCCGCAAGCTCCAGTGATGATTGCATAATTCTTCATTTGAGGACTCCTTCCCTTTGATGAAAAACTAACACGTAATTTCTCTTCTTATTAGTTGTCAATACGACCAAGAATACATTTAATTCATGGCTCCTCTACTTCGCCATAGTATACTGAGGGGCACACTTGGCGATGCTTACCGTATTGCTGCTGAGTTTATAGGAGATTAATACTGTGATTGTTGCTTTTCTAGCTGGGTTCCTACCAAAAACGAGATTAGGAAATGTCAGTAGAACATGGATCTGGAGGAAGGTTCTGAATAACCCAACAATAATTTATTTTGGCCATCAATCTAATATTGTCGGAGAAAAACTATTGATTTTAGGGCGCAACTTCACTTTTGGCGACTTTGCATCAATAGAAGTTGGAATGAGTGACCCTGTTTTCATTGGAGATGATGTGAGCATGGCACGATACACATACGTCAGATCAGCTAATCATAATTTTAGTTCAGACCAAGTTCCTATAAACGTTCAGGGCCATACCGCAAAAAAAGTGCATTTTCGAAACGAGACATTTTCTATTGTGATTGAAGATGATGTCCTTATCGGCGCATTTTCTGTAATTCTCTCGGGTACACATATAGGCAGAGGATCTGTAGTCGCGGCAGGCAGTATTTTATCAGGTACATTTCCAGAATTTTCGATAATAGTAGGAAATCCAGCCCGTGCAATTAGTAAAAGGAATACGTAAAATCAATGACCATTCCCGCTATAAATGAAGTATTGGCCAAAAACAGAGTTAACTTAAAACCTAATCAGGAATGTTTTCAATTAGCAGTAGTCTCAAACACATTTGTGTCCCCTCTTAATGAATATATTGACTTTCAGCTGAGAGCATTGGATATAAATGCGTTATCCACGCTGATAGATTTTTACTCTATTGAAGAACAAAAGAAAATTATAGCCGTAGCTAAAGGAATATTTGTTGACTATGATCCTTTCAGAGAGTTACAGTGGGAACCATCAGACTTCTCAAGCTACGGAGATGTTGATAACCGAATTATTAAAAAAACACAATTAGATTTAAGTAGAATTGCAAGTTTATTGCCAAGGGATTCAATCATACTAGTCAAGCTTTTCAGTGCTCTGCACTTAACAGAAAAGTGCAAACAACTGACAATCCTTGATAAGAGTGCCATCTGGCTAAATAAATGGATGACGGAGACATACCCTCAGTTCCATTATATAGAGCCCAAAAGACGCATCGCAGAAGAAGTCATTTCCTATTTTCCCAGAACTAGGGAAATTAAGAAGATCTATCCTCTCAATTATATTTTTAATTTAAGTTTACAGATAGCAGAGCTTTTTTCAGAGGTTTTGTGTCCAATAAAAAAAGTCCTGATCCTAGATTGTGATGGGACACTCTGGAAGGGACTAATTGGCGAGCAAGACGTTAAAGAATTGTTTTTTTATGATGAAATTCATAGCATTATTAAAATGCTAAAAGAAAATGGCGTTATTATCTGTTTTGTGACCAAAAACGAACAATCAAATATTGATAGATTTTTTGATCAAAAGGGGATTATCGAAAAGCATGATATTTATAAAGTATATGCAGGTTGGGAACCAAAGTCTACTAGTGTTGCCAAAATTGCAATTGAGTTAAATCTTGACTTTAGCTCAATGGTATTCGTTGATGACAGCATTCACGAAATCAACGAGGTGAAGCACTACGCTCCAAGTGTAATGACTCTTTTGGTCAATCCAACATACGACATCTATCTAAAGGACTTTGTTGCTTTGGTACCTCTATTCTATAAAGGCAAAGTTACAAACGAGGATAGAATTCGAACTTTGGACTACCAGGCAAGTTCTGTTAGAAAATCGGATGAAAGACTATATTCAAACGAGCTTGATTATCTAAAGAGCTTGAAAATGCAAGTACAGATTAAAACTAATATTAATATTGATTACAATCGAGTCTCACAATTGACATTAAGGACAAATCAGTTCAATTTGACCCAAAGTAGATTACAGCCAGATGAGGTGAGGCAATTTCTCAGCATGAACGATTCATTCGTTATAACATTCGACCTCATTGATAGATACAGTCAACTTGGAGTTGTGTGTGTGTGCTTTCTCAAAAAGCTTAATGAAACCCTTAGGATTGAGAACATCAACCTTAGTTGCCGAGCTTTTGGTAGAAAATTGGAGTTTTTAGTTATGGATGTAATTGTCAACTTGGCAATACAAAACAATATAAAGAATATTGAGGGTGTATACATACCTTCCAACAAGAATAGTTACTGTAAGAATTATTTTATTGAGAATGGATTTAGTTTACAGAAGGAGGATAGTACATCTAGTAACTTTAGCTTAAGAATAGAGGATTTCCTTGTAGATAACTTGCATACTAACTTATTTGAGGTTAAACTTTAGCATGAAGGAGAAAGTAAAAAAAGTTATTACGGACATATTTGATGTTTCACTCGAAGACGCAGAAGTAATTGAGTATGGGCAGCATAATAATTGGGACAGCATGCGACATTTTCTATTGATTCTCGCATTAGAAGATCTTTGGAAAATTGAAATAAATGAAGAAGATACTTCGAGACTAAAATCCCTCAACGAAATTCTACATTATTATAATAGTGAAATTAACTTGTAAAGGGTAAATATCGGAAGGCTATTTCCTGTGGAAGCTTCTTCAAATGCCTCGGAAGATTAATGGTTTGTATACTCTCAAATTCTTCCAACCTAGGGAAAGAAATTGTTAAGTTGGAATTATGAATGGACAATTCCAAAAGTTTTTTTTCCATTTCTTGCTTTGCCTTTATATACTCCTTCAATTGGAAACTTGGATGATTTATAGCAATCGTTGATGGACTAAAAACAAATTCAAGAGGTCCCTTCGAGTACTTTTTGATAATCTCTTCGATTTTGATTACATAGCATCTATGGAATTCGTCATATGCACTTCTTGAGAATGCTGATTTGTTGGATAAAAAAATGCGAGGAGAAATAAGATAATAAATGTGCGTAATGCCCTCGATATCAGGAAAATTAGTACTATCAAGGTCATACTCCCACGGAATCAGATTCTCAAATTTATTGTCAAAAACACTATTTAGCTTCTTGAGAGACTTGTATGTAACATTCACTTGCGACTGATCCCTGATTAGAATTTTAGAGATGGCACTGCCGAGAGATCCTGTGCCGCCAAATATCAGAGCCTTCTGCCTACCATATCTTCCCAAATTTGTGTTCGACGTCAAATTTGAATATCTAGGGTTGAAATAATTGAATTTCCTTCCAGTAGCTAGAAGTCTTTTTCCACCGAAATCCATCTTGAGAGTTTGAGCCTGCCCACTTCTCTTTTTTTCTGTCTCAAAATTATTTTCTTCTAATGTATGAGTAGCTTTAAATTGTACGCTAATTATAACCATGTTCTCGGATCGAATAGTCACTCCAAAGTAAAACGATACATAGAGTAGTCGGCGCAGAAATTCTGGGGTGAAACTAGTCGTAATGCGAGGATAAATAGAACTTAGTTTTTTTAAATCAAATTTAACAGATTCTGAGAAATCCTTCGGTAGACTTCGATTCTTCATTAGTTCTATCGTTTTTTCCGTCTTTTTATCACTCGAATCACTTTGTTCTGACAACGAGAAATATCCTGAGGTAAATTGTGTTATGGAATCTTCTATCGAAAAATGTATCTTATCGTCTACTCTACTGCAAGATATTTTGAAATCTTGATTCGCAGATAATGGTTTTATGAAATTAAATTTAAATTCGCTTAGTTCACTTTCATTTAAGCTAAGTCTGCTGATTACGAGAATGACTTGATGTATACCATGAATAATTCTTGAATTAGCTCCTAAAGATTCTGCTACGGCAATATCTGCATGAATATTGTTGTCGTCTAAACTACATAAGATAAATTGATTATGCTGGTAGTCAGAAATTCTCACTTTATCGAGCCTGTAAAATTACAACTGCTTGCACTAAAGCTTTAGTATGAGATATGGATAATAACACTTCATAATATTTCATGTGCTCGCTCAATTCATCATGGAAAAGGAACATTGGCTTTCCAAACTTATCATGCTCTATTTCTGCACTCTTCCATTTAAACAGTTGATAGTTACCTATGGCTTTGATTAGGGCTTCCTTCGATGCAAAGCACGCTGCCAGTGATATGTCACTGAACATAATTTCATTCGGCGTGAAGAGTTTTTCTTTAATTCTATCACTCGTTAATATAGAGTTTTTAAACTCAGCTATATCTACGAGATCAACCCCAATTCCAACAATCATTGATTGTTTCTGCGTTTTGCCTTGATAGCATAAGGAGCTGAACTCATTATTCCCTCCTCATAAATTACATTATAGATTTACTATATAAGAAAATTTTGTTTCAGAAGCAAAACAAAACTTTCATCACTAAACCAATTAGGGTTAGTCTCGCTCCTATAAGAAAACCCTTCATTTACCCTTTGGCCATTGTGCGCATAAAATTCACTATTCAATAATTCAGGCGATAAAATTGTATAAAAATCTGCAAATTCTCTAGTGTAAAAGCTGTCATCCTCTGTAATCATCACTTCATGTAATTTTTCACCCGGCCTAATTCCGATTTCATATGTGGGTATGCCGGGAGCGATAATTCTGGCAACGTCGGCAACTTTAAAACTTGGGATTTTCGGTACGTAGATTTCTCCTCCTTGCATTAAGTCTAAGGCCTTAAAAACTAATTCAACGCCTTGAGATAAGGTGAGCCAAAAACGAGTCATTCGAAAATCAGTAATTGGTATTTGGCCAGTCAAGGCCATTTCTTTAAAGAAGGGGATTACACTTCCCCTTGACCCCAATACATTCCCATACCGAACTACTGAAAAAATTGTATCTGAATGTTTAGAAAGAGTATTTCCTGCAATTATTAGTTTGTCAGAACATAACTTAGTCGCTCCGTAAAGATTAGCAGGGTTTGCAGCTTTATCAGTACTTAAAGCTATGACTTGTTTCACGCCGTTTTCTATAGCAGCATTGACAATATTTTCTGCTCCAAGAATATTTGTCTTGATTGCCTCCATTGGGTTAGCTTCTGCAGCAGGTATTTGTTTCATAGCTGCAGCATGGATGATAGTGTCAACATCTTTAGTCGCCTGTAAAACTCTGTTAAAGTCTCGGACGTCGCCGAGAAGATACTTAATTTTTTCTGACGAAAACTCACTTTTCATTTCAAACTGCTTAAGTTCATCTCTACTAAAAATAGTAATACTTTCAACGGTTTTACTTCTTAATAAGCTTCGAATAAACTCTTTTCCAAATGAACCAGTACCCCCAGTAACCAAGACTGACTTTCCCTGTGTGGAGTTCAGCACATATCACCTCAATGCCATCGTCATTCAGAGAAGTCTAGTCTATCTCTCAGCGGTTCTATATACGCGCCCTCCCTAACTTAATGAGAAATTCTAACTCATTTCTGAAAAATGCCTCTAGACTTGAGGTGTGGAAGCTTTTGTACCCATTAAGTCCCATAGCGAGAGGGTCCCTAGAAAGAACTTTAAACTGCTAGGTAATAAACCTTTATACATGTGGATAATTGACGCGTTGTTGAGTGTTGAGGGAATCTCAACGATCACAATAGACACTGACTCAGATAATGCCCAGTTATGGGCGTTAAATTCAAATCCCAGAATTAATTTAAAGCAGCGCAACCAAATGCTTATTGGCGATTTTACTAGTATGAATGAAATCATCTGGGACCATTTAAAGGAATCAAAAGATGGAGATTTCTTGATGACGCATGCCACAAATCCTTTTTTGAGCAAAACAACGATAGAATCTGCGATCAGTACTTTTTGCGCTCAAAAAATCTTCGGGTACGACAGCCTATTTACTGTATCTGTTATACAAGGGCGACTTTTCGATAGTGAGGGCCTACCGTTAAACCATGACCCTAGCAGCCTAGTCAGAACTCAGGATTTGTCCCCAGTCTTTATGGAGAATTCATGCTTATACCTTTTCGATAAAACCTCATTTACTTTGAAAAAATCACGAATAGGCGTTTCTCCTTATCGTTTTGTAATCCCAACGCTTGAATCAATAGATATAGATTCCAAAGAAGATTGGGATTTGGCGCACCGAGTAGCTTTGAGCCTAATGCATGAGATTTGAGCTATCTTTGACTCGGTATTGTTTATATCTTCAGAATGATAGGGAGAAGCGCAATCAGTAATTATCACGGAAGCTTCTGGGGGAATAGGGCGCGAGCAAGTAAAAGAATTTACATTAGCTAATTACCGCGTTTTTGGAATTGATTCTTCACCCACCTCCAATTCTAGTGATATTGACTTTTTACGATTCAATCTCTCTAGAATCGTTGAAGGCCATCAGTCGTACGAATTATAGAAAATTAGTATTTTGAAATGAACCAAGGGAAACCAAATCAAAGCGCTTGTAAATAATGTTGCAATACAGGACGCGAAACCTTTTTTGGAAATTGATTCGGCTGACTTGTTGCTCTCCTTTCGAATAAATCTAAGAGCTGCTCTTTTCCTATAACAACTGCTATGCTATGGAATATGTATTGCTCCAGGTTCAGTCATGAAAACTAGTAGCCTCCAAACTTCACAGAAAAGAGCATTTCTACTGATGCAACTACTAAGGCAGCTTTTTCTGGTTTGACAAGGGTCCTCGGTATTCAACTAGGTACTCAAATACGGGTTAGCGCAATCGAGCCAGGTGCAATATCTAACCAAACTTCGGAGGCAGGGTTTGAACGAGCACCAGTGAGGAGAAAATCACTAGGTGCGTTGCAGCCTATAAAGTGCATAGGTTTGCCTAGAGAGGTGGCAAAACTTGCAGTATTTATGGCCTCAGATGGCGCACGATTTGTAAATGGTTTGTCATTCGCAATAGATGATAGGGTACGAAATAAATCACTTGACCTTCTTGGAAATTCTTGTCCGATTGGCTTGCCCAATATCGCTAACCTATACAAACTTGGCGAGCTAATTTTATTACCTAGCGCAGAACTTGATTTATTTCGATTCGTAACAAAGACCACTAGCATGTAATAATAATGATGTTTAGAATTTTAGATATTTAATCGGAAGAAAATCTCTTTTGCAAAGAACTTTCGAAATTTTAGACAGCGAGCTCCTTAGAGAGCGATGAAAATTCAGCGAAAAAATATGGTTACCCTTTCCGTCTCCCACATTTTGCGTTCTACTTCAAGAGCTGATAAACGCTAAAATCCTTACCAGCAATAGAACCTGTAGTCACTAATCCGAACACCTTAAATTAAGACATTCTCCAGAAGAGCCTTCAGATCTGTTTTGCCTTTTACAAGGCTACACTCTCTCAATCCGGGATCTTCTGAGCCAATATTTCCAGTCGGATCTAGGAAAAAAGAGGGAACGCCAATTTGCTTGGCCAAGTATGCTGGCGTTGAGAAAGGTTTGGACACTACAGCACGCGAAATTTCTATCAATGAATGCGCTGAATAATCCTCATCAAGTTGCTGATACAGTGCCCCGTATTTAGAAACGAGCTTCGCTCTGAATTCTGCAAATCTTATTTCAGGCAATGTAGAAAACTTGGAAATTTTCCTCTTCTTTTTATGCAAAACTGTTAATCCAAGCTCAGATGCGCACTCAAGTATGATTTCAACAAAAGTAAATTCAAGTTTGTAATCATTCCAACCCAATGAATCTATAGTCCCAGAACTTAAAAAGGAAGGATCATTGATATAAGTATCAAATACGGATAAGAAGGGTTCCTTGAGCCCCCTACTTGGCACGAATATTTTCCCAGCCCAATAAGGAACGCCAATAATTTTGTAATTTCTAGAAGAGAATTCGCTAGTACTAGTCATTTGATTAATCTGTTCCTGATCAATGACCCAAGAGTTCACCCAATTTGATAGGTGCCAAATTCCCGAAACAACACGTTTGTGCTTCGAATCTCTCGGCTCGGCACTAGCTGAATAATGCACAGATACAACTTTTACTCCCAAACTCTCTAGCGTGGTTGCCCACAAAGGCTTAATTACAAGATAACTACTAGGGATAAAAACGTAATCTAAGGAGAGATCTATTGCTCCCTCCATAATCTGCTGAGAAATCATTACCTCATCGGTAATATAGAGATAATGTATTGATTTAAACTTTTTACTCACTACTACTCTCAAAAAAAGCTTGAGGAAATCAAATAAAACATGAAAAAAAGATTGTGGATATAACCTGTCGCGAATAGAATTTTGATATATCAAGTTCTTATGACTTGGTAAAGCATCACATATTTCCTTTTGGTCGTGATAAAAAACAACATCAGTTCCCAAGTAATTCTCAAGCCATTCAAAAAAATTATGACTTGGCAAAGACGCTGTGGGAAAATTCTCTTTTGCAAACCCGTACAAAAAAACCTCTGAATTGTTAGCTCGATAGCTATATGCATTT
>Ga0222714_10005411_pt1 | contig 12154 bp, 9 predicted proteins | sample C33_3DmetaG_FD_165048 | JGI IMG/M metagenome (GOLD analysis project Ga0222714, IMG submission 165048) | Estuarine water microbial communities from San Francisco Bay, California, United States - C33_3D | ecosystem: Environmental > Aquatic > Marine > Unclassified | place: USA: California... | reverse complement strand
AACTATTCAAAACCGACAATGCCTCAAACATACGCCAGATTGATGGTTGAGTCGGTATAATTTCAGTAGTCTCATTCAAAATAGTTCCTTTCTAACATGGGACGGAGGAAAAATGCCAGGAATAGTTGTCACCACTTCGGTTCGCACCGGCCCGGTCAATGTTCAGACCTCACCCACCGCGACAATGTTTGTTGTTGGAGTTACCGAAAGGGGACCAGACGGCACATCGCACCTGGTGACGAGTCTCTCTGATTTCGAAGACATCTTCGGTGGCTACGTATCAAGCGGATACGTACACCAAACAATCGAAACATTTTTTGAAGAGGGCGGCGCTCGCGCGTACGTCTCTCGCGTTGTTGATGAGGATGCCGTTGAGGCAAGCCTCGCCCTTTCTGATGGCGTCGGAACATGCATTAACTTGCTTGCTTCTGGAACCGGAACATGGGCAAACAGCAATGGCCTTACCGCACAGGTTGAGCAGCCAACTGCCAGCGTGAACTTCAGAATTAAGGTTCGTCTAAATGGCGACCTCGTGTACACAACCTCGACACATACAACCGCCGAGGGTGCAATTGAGGAAATCAACAACAGCGATGTTGCTGCGCTTTACCTGACAGCTGCCGCTGGTGCGTCAGACGGAATTCCAGAGGTCGTATCAGCGACAACTTTTGCCGGTGGCACGAATGGCTCGACCCTCGTCGACGCAGACGTGGATACGGCTCTTGGAACGTTCACTTCAAACCTTGGACCTGGTGCAGTATGCGCCCCTGGGTTTGTTTCTGAAGATGTTCGCAACTACCTCTTGTCGCATGCGGAAAACAACAACCGCATCGCAGTGATGTCGTTTGCAAAGGACACCGATGTTGCGACTGCAATTTCTGAGGCCGCAAATCACTCCGCTCTAGCGAACGCACAGTACGGTACATTCTTCTACCCATGGGTGAAGATACCAAATGGCTCTTTGACCATGACAGTTCCACCAGAGGGTTATGTTTGTGGCACCCGTGCAAGAGTGCACAATGCATTCGGCTCGTGGAACCCATACGCCGGAGAAAGAACTGAAGCTCGCTTCGCGACTGGTGTGTATAGCGCACTTTCGAAGTCGGATGCCGACAGCCTCGATGACGGTTTCGTGAATGCCATCAGAGTTATTAATGACTCGGTGCGAATCTACGGAGCTCGCTCTGCATCAGAAGACACAACAAACTACCGATTCATCATCGCAAGAGAAGTTCTGAACCAAATCGTTCACGAGGCAGAAACAGCGCTCGAAGCGTTGCTCTTCCTTCCAATCGATGGCCGTCAGTCAACATTCTCCAGAGTCCAGGCGACACTTGTTGGAATCATGGACAGAATCCGCACTGGCGGTGGCCTGTACGAGGCATTCAATGCCAACGGCAAGCAGATTGACCCTGGCTATACAGTTCAGGTGAATAACGCCAATAACCCACTCTCGCAACTTGCCAATGGCGTAATCAAGGCCAAAGTTGGTGCAAGAGTGTCGTCAATTGGAGACAAGATTGAGGTTGAAATCACCAAGTCCAACCTCACTTCAACATTGGTGTAATAAGAAAGAAACACGGAGGAATACATGGCCCTTTCAACTAAACTGGCTCAGCGGCAAATCATTGCCGAAATCACGCCGCTCTCCGGGGGCGCGGTACTTGGCCCTTCGTTGTCTGGTTACTTTGCTCAGGTCTCGGGTGGTGAAATCACCGCAGCAGTGGAGAAAATCTACGTTGGCGGCACTCCGTTCCCAGAGGTTCTGTGTGCGCCTTCGGAAGTCGGCGACATCACGCTCACCAAGCACTACGATGCCGACCTCAGAACAATCATCAAGGACATTCGCCTGGTGGTTGGTCGTGCTTACTACGAAATCAAGATTTACGACACAGACTGTGACCTGAAGAACGCTCAGTCAGAGCGCGTGTACTCGCAGGCCCTCCTTGTTGGTCTCTCGGAGCCAGAAGGCGATGCCTCCTCTGGAGCTCCAGCCACGATTGCGCTCACGTTCGCAATCTCAGGCGCCCCAACACAGGGTTAATACGTCTACTTGACATCCACTAGCCAGCTTCTGCTGGTGCTAGTGTTTGCACCATGACGAACCTCTACACAGAATCAGATAACTTCGATAACGAGCCCAGCTTGGATTCGGATAATGTTCTTGGTCAGTTGACTGCAGTGATTGCAAAGAAAGTCAGCAGGCCAGACATTTTCATCAATGTCCCAGAGCGGCCAGGAGTAACTCTCCTCATCAGCCCAAACATCACGCAACAGCAAATTAAGGCGTGGCAGAAGAATGCTGGCTCTGAATCAAAGAGCGGCCTTGACGCAATTCGTTTCGCGTGTCAGGTAATTGGTCATACGACAAAGGGAATTTACCTTAACGGTGACGAAGTTCTCGAAGACGGCAAGTCTCTTGGATTTGCTTCTCCGGCAGTGCTGAAGATGACTGGTGCAACACGCGCCCTTCCTGACGCAGTGCAAAAGTTTTTCGGGCTTGACCCGCATCTTGAGTCTGCAGCGCTCGCGATAATCGACGCTGCGGGGTATGGGGACACTGTGGAACAGCAGGAAAACCCTACGATGCCGTCCTCGACGAACTAGTTGACGATAACCGAATAATAACCGCCGCCCGTTTGGGGGAGTTGTTTGGGACGGACCCAATAGAATTGCTCAACTGCTCATTTGAGCAATGGATAATAAGGCTCGCGTGTGCTAAAGTAATTGAGGCAGACCGTGAGGCAGCCGAGCGCAAGTCTCAAGGGTACTAGCGCATCGATTTTATTACCTAGGTAGGGTCATGGCTGACGAGCGCGTAAATTTAACAGTTGACATTGATGTTAAAGGCGAGCGCAACCTAACTGCTGCGTCGGCAAAGCTACTGGCTTTCGAAAGGGTAGCTAAGCGCCTAGAAACCAGGACCGACCGCCTATCTGGTTCAATGTCCAAGCTTTCTGGGTCAATGAATAAAAGCGGCAAGAGCGCCCAGGGATTCACTAGGGACCTTACACTCCTAGAAAAAGTTGGTGGCAAGTTCCTGAAGATGGCCCGGCTCATTATGTTCACGGTCATCGCAATTGGAATCGAATTTGGTATTTCCGCCCTGTCTATAGCCAGCGTTAATGCGGCGTTTGCAATCGGAAGATTTGCGATGCGTCTCTACAACTACGGTATGCAAGCCCTGGCTGGAACAATGGCTGCTGTTGGTGCTGCCGCAATTGGTGCAGCTGCAGCATTCAGAGAATTCCAAGCCGCTCAGTATCAGTTCAGATACAAGGACTCCGCACAGCTTGGTAGCGCGCTAGACCAGTCTTCGCAGAATCTGCGCAGTCTCTACCAGGATGCAACGCTTGCAACATTCGGAGTGCAGGCGCTTGCTGGTGCGTTTGCGGCAGTAAGCAAGAGCACAGCATTCACGCCAGCGTCAAAGAACGCCCTGAAGGCCATGGCTGATTTTGCTCAAGCAAGCGGCGACCCAGGCAAGAGCCTCCAAGCTGCCGCGTCATTCATAGGTCTACTTCAGAAAGAAAAGAAGTTCACCGCAGAGGCAGTAAATGCTGCAAAACAAATAAGCCCTGAATTTGATAAGGCATTTAAAAAGGGTTCATACAAAAACATGCAATCCTTCATGGACGACCTAATGAGCGGGAAGCTTGCTGCAGAAGCTGGTGTCGCTGGTCAGGCTGATGCTATATCAAGAACGTTGTTTGGACAGTTCAAGGTCTACATAAGCCAGGCGCTTGTAGAAATATCCGATGTTGGACAACGTGTTCTTGAGCCAATTAAAAAGGCGATGTTTGATATTTTCCAGGGGCTCACCCGCACGTTTAGACGTATATCTGGAGACCTTGTCACGTTCGGTCGTGGCCCATTTTTGAACTCGCTGGTCGCATTAACAGCAAAGATTGAAGATTTTGCCGTGCTGATGTTCAGAAAGTTCTTGCCCGCAACAGAGGGGTTCTGGAAACGAACAAGTGACTTTTTCAAAGGTTTTGCAATTTATTTTAGGGAAGTAAGAGACGCGCTCGACCCACTTCGTGACGGCGGTTCGATAGTAATCAAAACGTTCGGCAAACCAATAATTGAAATTTTCAGACAAATTGGCAAAGGCGTCACGGCCCTTGATGAACAGGCCGTTAAATACAAAGACGATTTTCTTGAGTTCGGCGATGCGCTAAAAAATGTGGTTCAGGGATTTTTTGAAATAAGCAGAGCTGTGCGCGAGGCTTTTGCAACTGCACTCCCAATTATCAACCCTTTGCTTACCGGACTTGGCAATCTAATGAAAATGATTGCTGGTATTATTTCTCAGATTACCGGCAAGGGCGGCTCCGTTGGTGCTGTTGGGCTAATTGGCGGTCTTACGGCGCTCGCCTTCAAGGGTAGACGTTCCGCTCGTTTCGACAGGAATCGTGGTTTTTCCCCATCAATTGATGACATGATTTACGGCGGGCAGCCACTAGGCGCTGGTGGTGCAGTTGCAGCTGGTGGGCTTGGTTCGCTATCTGGTGCAATGTCGTCAGCGACGACTGCAGCAATGGCTCCAGCTGCCGGAGCATTGAGTGGCTCAGCTGCAGCACTTAGCTCTGCGGCCGCCGCAATTTCTGCCGCAGCAGTTGGAAGCACCCTAAGAGGTGGAATGGGTGGAGGTTCGGTTGACCCAACAACCGGAAGATATAAAACTCTTCCACGAAGAAAACCAGGACAGTCGAACGCTGACTATCAGCGTGACATTATTAGATATGTAACGCGAAATAGGGGTATGTCTGACCTCCCATTGGAGCAGCGTGGATATAGGGCCCCAACGCTTTATTCTGGTCGCCCTGGAACAAATATTGCCGGCAGGCAAATAGGTGTTTCTCAGGACCTTGATGCAATCGGCATGAGAATGATGACAAGAGAGCAATATGAAGCGTCATTCCGAAGAAGTAGGATGCGTTCAGATACGCCAACTGGTCCACATTCAAGTCTATTGGGAACTGATGCGTATAGATATAGAAGAGACGCACAAATGCAGCGTTCTGGCTTCTTTCCCGGAAGACAATATACCACTATTGGCGGAAGGATTAGGGGCTTTCCCGGAGCCTTCCGCTCAAATATGCGAAGCATGAAAGAAGCCGCTCAGTACGGTTTGTATCAGGCATGGCTTGGGAAGGACCAAGGTGGCGCTGCGTTTGCCGCGCGTCAAGCCGGGATAAGCGGAGCGATGGGCGCTGGTGGAGTTTCAGCCGCAGCTGGAGGAATCAAAGGTGGAATACTTAGGGGACTGCTCGGACAAAATTATGGCACCACTGGGTATAGGGGTTTTGGAACGGAACTGAGGGGGCAGCTTGGATTTGCAAAAGCTGGCCCTGGCGGAAATATGTACACCAGAGCTGTCACTGGTCTAAAGGGTGGAAACTTTGGCGCTGGCTATAGGTTGTCTAAAGAAAATTTCAACAAAGCAGTTGCTGAAGGGAAGTTGCCAGCGAATGCTAAGTTTTCGAAATTTAAAGGCTTAAAGGCTGGCGCAAGAGCTGGTTTCAGTGGTATGGGCGTAGCTTCTGGACTTCTGGCCGGAATGGCTATCGACAATCTCAGTCAACGGGGACTGGTGTCGGAGGAAGCAACCGGAGCACTGCAAACTGGCGCTGGCCTAATGTCGATTAATCCGCTGCTTGGAGTCGCCGTTGGTGCAGGACTCACGGCCCTTAGCGCAAAGACAAAGAAGGGCGGCATGGTTGCCGGAGCTGTAAGCGGTGCAGCAATTGGAGGAATGATTGCAGGACCACTCGGTGTTGCCGTCGGAAGCTTGGTCGGTGCTGGCCTCGGTGCACTTGCCGCAAACCGAAATCAGAAAAAGGCAGTGGCTGCCGCCATGGGAAGAATTGGCGAAGCGCAAATATCTTCGATTGCAGCAGCAACACTAGCTGGTGCGGCAAAGGGAAGTACCGCTGGCGGAAGACAAATGCTTACCACCATGACTGGTCTTTCCGGTAAATATGCCGCAGCAAAGAGCACAAAAGAGCGACAGGCTCTATTAAAGCCATACATCGACGCTGGCATCATTGGGGGCAATGACCTCTCGCTCGCAACTGGAGACAAGAACAAGGACGCAACTGCGAAACTCAAAGAAATTTCGGACACCATGAGAATGGCTGTTGGTCCTCAGCTGGACCAATTCGACGAAATAATGAAGGCCCTCAAGCAGTCAACGGGAATGACTTCTGAGGCCATATTTGATTTAGCTATGCGCAAGAACGTAAATTTGTACGACACCACGCTTACGCTCACTGATGCAGTGAAGAAGCTTGGCGTTGGCATGGTAAAGACGGCAACCGAACTCAGAAACGGGCTTCGCGATGTACAGGTTGCCTCGCTTGACGTATTCGCAGTGTTTAAGAAAACCAAAGAAATGAAAGACGTGCTTCAGGCCAGCGGCGGGAACATACGAGGCGGAGATACGTCAACTGAAGCCTTCCTTGATTACTACACAAAATCTCAGGACTTGTCTAACTATTTGAGCCCAGATACGCCATTGATGAACATGATTACAATGGCTCAAAATTTTGGTACAGGCGCAAATGTTGGAAAGGGAAAACTATTTGGTCCTGGTGGCCCATTGGCCGGAATTGCAATTGACCCAACTGCAGCAGGATTAATCGGCAAAGCACAGAGTCAGGCGCAAAAGGGTAGCGTCACCCAGCTAAGTAGCCAACTTGGCGCAATGCTGTCTTCTTCTGGATTTACATTCTCCGATGTCGACGCTGGTACGAAATCGATGGAACAGCAAATCAATGCTCTTATCACTAAGGCAACTGGCGGCGATACCGCCGCTATGGCCACCTTGAACAAACTTGAAGGTGACCTGGCTCGCGGAACCGCACTAAAGGGCAAGAGTCAAGAACAAATAGCACAATATTTTAATTCAATCTTTGGGGCCGGTTCTGGGGCTAGCGCAACTGCGCCAAAGATGGGAACAAAGACCACACTATTTGGACAGTCTCTGGAAACGGAACTATCTGGCCAGCTTGACCCATTTGCGAAGGTTCTTACAGCAGAGGCCGCAACAATGAGACAGGGCTTCATGGACGCGATTAAATCAGGCTTCTTTGAGGCAAGTGATACACCAGACTGGTGGGATACTGCACCTTCCTGGTGGTCGGGCGGCTTTGAAGCAGAGCTAGATAAAGATGGAAAGCTCATGCGACTTATTTCAATGGGTGATACCTCGACTCCAAAGGCTGGAAAATTTGGCGATACGAGCACCGCAAAGAACCTTCGTAGAACAATGAGCAGACATAGCTCGTTTGACGGAATGATTACCGGTAAGAGAACGGTTACAAGCTCGTTGCGTGACTTTAATCTTGGCTCACCAAGTTCTGACCATGCGACTGGAAATGCCTATGACCTAGTTGGACAGAACCTCGGCCAGTATGCGGGCCTTATCAAGTCAGCCGGTGGCTTTGCAGAGTTCCATGGCGGCGGAGGCTCTCGACACCTCCATGTCGTCCCACCGCCAGGGCCAATGGGAGACACATCAACATCGGTGCTTGCAAAAATGAGCGGTGGAACCGGAAGCAATAATTACGAAGGCGACACATACAACATCACCGTGAACAGCGGAGGAGATGCACAAGCTACAGCTCGCGCAGTTGCACAAGAAATTATGAAGATGCAGAAGAATTGGAAGCAGAGGTCATAATGGCAATTGCAATATCAGGACGACAAGTAGTTGACTCAGCGGAATTTGCCAGACTCACAAAAATTGCCAAGTCTGCGCCATCTAATTTGTTTGTGGCAAAAACACGAACAATGAGACAGGCAGTATCACCGTACCTGACTTATGAATTTACATTCCCGCCGTCTACATTTACACACGACGGCTATGGAGTAACCCTAAATGAAATTAACCGTCCATATTCAACGCCAGTTGTTGATGTAACCGGGGGCAAAGCGCTGCGAGCATCATTTGAATTCGTGATTGCCGGCCCGCTAGATGGGTTTTCTGTTCCAATCGACAAAGAACTAACCTTATTGCACGAAATAGCAAACTACGGGTTACCGGTTGACTTTGACAATGTGCATGACGCCTTGGCCACGCCATTGTGGTATATCGACAATATCTCGTTTTCTCATACACGAATTAATTCAGATGGCAGCACAACTGCAGCGCAGTGCACAATGTCATTGGTTGAATTTAGACCTCGTAGCGAACGAATGATTCTTCTGCCAAGGTTCAAGTATGGAAAAACAAAGCCGCCTGGCAAACCACCAAAGACTCCACCAGCGACCGATTACAACCCAGATGATGTTAAGTGGCTAACGGACCAAATTGCAACAGCAAAGGCAGCTGGAAATACTGATGCCGCCAGGTGGTATGCACTAGCTCTTGCGAATGCAAACAAGGGTTGATAGAGGCGACTTAACCCATGGCTGAAAAAAGACCGGAATACCCGTCTGCTGAGTCAATTGGCATTTCCCCAGGAAACGTTATTGCCTATGGCAATATCAACCTCAACCTGAGGCCAATTGTCAAACTCAAAAATGGCTCGGTAGCAACTCTAATCTCTATCACTATTAGCGAGACTTTGTCCGACAAAACGTTAGTGCACGTTCTAATACCAACAATTTCAGATGACGGAGAGCGCCTTTCGGACAAAGATGCAAAGTCCCTATATGCAAGCACGGGAAGACATCTCGGAAAGTTTGCCACCATAAAAGCAGCAAACTCATATGGCAAAGCACTGAGCAGCCAGGAATCGATTCGCTACAAAACACAGGTTGCAAATAACCCGGACTATCTTGTCGGTGACAAAACGTGGTATCCAGTAAACCAAATCGAAGACCCAGCAAAACGAAATCTAGGCGGAATACTTCAACTGACAGACCTATATGGGACTGCAGCAGACACATTTGCCGAGAATTTAATTTCTATAAGTGTCAGCTATTCCATGGACTTAAATCCTGAAATTTCATTTGAGGTACTAGACAACGATTACAAGATGTTTGAGAATAACTATTTTGTAATTAGGCGAGATGTTTCTTATCGTGGTAGGAGATATGAGATTGCGGAAGTTAGCGCAAAGCCTGGCCCTGGCGGCTCGCCTACCGTTATTGTAAAAGCCAGAAATAAGGCAATTCAGCAGATGCGCAGAGACAAAAGACCCGGCTCTGTTACTGGCGGTTCTGGGTACGAATATGCCGCAAATGCGGCAAGGAAATTCGGTCTTCAATTTGTGGGCCAGCGCTCGGCGAAAACAAAATCTACGTTTAAGGCCAAAACTGGCGACGGGGAAGAATCGGTTTGGGACGTTTTGACAAGAACGGCTGGGGATAATCAATTTGTAGTTTTTGAGGTCGACGGGGTTCTGGTGTACGCGCAACAGGAATGGCTGTTGTGGAAGTTCGGGAGTACCGCAACGGCAGAAACACCACCCAAGAAATTTGTTCCGTTATTGTTTTTGCCCGGCGAGACTGGCGCAAATATAAATCTGGAACATTTAACGGTTCCAGCTGCTGAGGTTTTTGAACTTGAAACATGGCATGATTTCATGAGCTCCGACAATGAGCCACTAGCAGCAAGCGGCTCATGCAACGTCCTGATGCCACAGGGTGGAGCTCTTCGCCCTGGACATACCGCTGTCTGTGGACCTTACCCAACGTACTTTGCTGGTGGATACCTGATAACTGATGTAACATTTTCGGAAGGTTCTCCTACCCCGGCACAGGTTTCATTTAGAACCCCAGAAGAGCCAAAAGACCAAAAAGGAAAGCCGCTAAAGACAAAGGCCGGAACACTTCCAGGGAGTTTCAAATAAACAATGCTTTACGACCCAACCGAAAGATTCTCAAACGCCAACAAGGCCTCTTCGAGAAAGCCGAAGATTGGCGGGTTGTATATAGGCAAGGTTGTCCGTGTTTCTGGCGGGATATTTGTTCAAATACCAGGGGTTGCGCCACAGACGACTTTTGGGCCATGCGCAGTTTTCAGCTCATATCCAGTACTTGGGCAGAGAGTTTTGTGTGGTTTTCTTGACAACAGATTTGACGAAGTCGTCATATTGGGGAAGAAGACAGAGAGTAAAATTGTAAAGGACGTTGATTTGCCAGTCGCCACTACAGATGCGGCTAACAAAACCTACGTCGATTCCGCAATTGAAACTCTAAAAGCATATGTTGACAACAATTTTGATTAGGCGCAAATGGACACTATAAAACTTCCGCTTTCATTCGACAAGGGCCGCGTTGCGGTGCTTGAAGAATACACGCGCCCTTACTACTCTCAGATTATTGCTATTTCTTGCAGAATAGAAAAAGGCGAGCTTCCGCTGGAGGTCACATACGGAGTAAAGGATTCTACTTTTATAGATTTTAGGGAATCTGAATTAAGATACACGGTAGCTAAGTTTTGGCCGGAAATACAGCTGACAACGGTAAAGCAGGAAGTCGCCAAAGATTCCGGTTCTTCCCGCGTAGTCGTAGATTTCGTTCACGAAAGATAGACATATGCCATCTCCTGATTTTTCTCAATACATCGACCTGACGATAAATGACAAACAGCCAGATGACGTCTATAACGAAGCTGTTGCATATGCAAGATTGTCTCTTCCGGAATTTGCCCCAAGACCAGGGACGGTGGAAGACGCCATCATTCAGGCAAATGCATATATTGCGACAATAAATCTCGCCAACATCAACAGGCTTCCAGATGGGCTCATGGAGGGCGTGCTCAAGTACATGGGCATAGTTAGAAAAGAAGCAACGTTTGGTTCCGTAACTCTTGATATCGAATTGGCAGAAAATGGATTGTCTGTTCCTGCGGGAACTGTTGTTGTGTATGAAACGACTGATGGCGATGTTTTGGTTCAGTACCCGTTTGAGACAGACAGTCTTGTAACCGCAGAATCAAGCTCGTCATCCGTATCCGTGACAGCAACATCACAGGTTTCTGGAATTATCCCAAATATAGCTTCTGGAACAGAACTAGTTCTCGGTCAGCCGAGCAATCAGATTATTTCCGTCACAACCTCATCTCTTGTAACTCAGGGAGCAAGAGCTGAAACGGAGGTTGAATATTTCAATAGAGGAACAACCCAGCTTGAATCGCTGTCTTCAACACTTACAACCGCAAGACAAGTTGAGCGATTCATACTTTCCCAATACCCAGAAGTCCATAGGTGCAAGGTTTACGACCTCACGCGAGCCTATGTATATATGCCGGCTGATGATGAAGTAAACGGCAGCAAGGATGGATTCGACGCTACGGTAAGCACGAGCAGCGACTTTATATCCCTCTGCAATGACATTGATTCAACATCATTTTTGGTGATGACACCTGATTATCACGGCACATCGTCGTTCGCTGACACAATGCCAACAGGCCTTTATGTTGGCGCTTCTGCTGGTAGCTCAAGCATCGAGTACACGGATGCTGTTAGCTCATCTGGCTCGCATGGGCCAATTGAGGTGATTTCCATGAACTCACTTGAGACTGGCCGACAGGGTGATTCACCTGGTTACTTCGTGATAGCTGCCTGTGACTCCGTTGGTAACCCAATACCGAATAGCACCAAAGCAGCGATGACTGCGGAAATAGCCGACCGTATAACTGCTGGTCTTTCATTTGTAATAATTGATGCGTATCCGGTTGATATTAATTTAACAGTCACCATTTCCGTTGCTCCTGAGTACAACGAAACAACAGTTGCTCAAGCTGTGTCCGATGAACTGGAGTCATATATCTCTCTTCCAAATTGGCCCGACTGGGAAACGGTGGTTCGAATATTCGACATAGTAGTTCGGGCAAGCAGGGTTGATGGTGTTGATTATGTCTTTAGCGTTACACCAACTATCCCGAGCTATACGTATGGTTCGGTTAGATACGGAAACCAAAACCTCGTATCCACATTAAATGACGGAATCAACCTTGTTGGCTACACCATTCTCCACATGGGTGTAATGCCGAGGGCAAATGTTGAGGTCGTGGTAATTTAACATGGCCGGAGTAACAAATCGGCTTACTGGTGCGGCCAGGCTACTCAATGCAGCCAATGGCGAGGACCAATGGCAAACGTCAAATTTGGACGTTGGTGAAATTCTAATTTCAGAACTTGCCCCAGGTACGGAATTCAAACAGCTTGAATTATCTATTTCTGCAGGTCAAACGGTT
>Ga0222714_10005408_pt1 | contig 12158 bp, 11 predicted proteins | sample C33_3DmetaG_FD_165048 | JGI IMG/M metagenome (GOLD analysis project Ga0222714, IMG submission 165048) | Estuarine water microbial communities from San Francisco Bay, California, United States - C33_3D | ecosystem: Environmental > Aquatic > Marine > Unclassified | place: USA: California... | reverse complement strand
CATGGACCGTGATGTAGCTACGGCCGTCGTGAACATCTCTTGGCGATGGGCAAAGAGCGCACGGTACGACTCCTTGGCTGGTGCACTCCAGCCCGTGCGACTGAACTGTTCGCCGGCAGACTTGTACTCCTCGAATTGCTCAACGTAGAAGTCCACACCCAGCTTCGTCATCATGTCCTTCAAGAATACGCCTGTGGTACCAAAGGCATTCATCATCAGCAGACCATCCGCCGGCATGAAGATCGAGTCGGCAACACTTGCAAGGTAGTAGTCGGACTTCTCTCCATTCTCGATGTAGGCATAGATGAATTTGCCGGACTTCTTGAACGCGACGAGGGCATCGCGAACCTCCGTCATCTTGGTAAAGCCACCTCCGCCCCCAGCGCGGTAGAAGATCCCTTCGACGTTCTTGTCCGTTGCTGCATGCTCGATGGCGTTGACAAGATCCAACAAGCTCAAGGGAGTAGCCTCGCCACCGAAGTTCAACTCCATTTCGGGCTGATACTCTACGACGCCCTCGGAGAGGTCTACTACCAAGACAGTATTCGCCTTGACGGGAGCGGGAGTTGAATCGGATCCACCGAGGCCACTGAACAGCGCACTGATCAAGGCGCCGATCACGATAATCACAACAACCACCAACCCGGCAATCACGGCCAGTGGAATCCACCAGCGTGACCGCTTTCGGGTGCGTTCACCCGGTGGTGGCGGAACGGGTGGACGCTGTGGCTGCGATCCGGATGGAGTAGATGGGGAGGTATCTTGCATGGTATTCTCCAGTTGATATTCTTCTGTTGAAAGTGCTCTACGTGTGAACCGATGCACATACGCATGCTGTGCTAGAAGGTTTCACAGCGTCAAGTTACCGCTCACCGTGTGAATCGGATATCTCTACCATGAAGCCCCTTCGTGCCAGGCCGAACCTTCTGATGGCCCATTATCTGTATGACCTGCCTAACAATCGGATTGCCGAACGCCCCTTACCGGAGCGCGATGCGGCGAACCTGTTGCTGGCCGATGTCACCCGTGAGTCTATTCACCATCGTACCGTTCGTGATCTGGCAGACATCCTTCCGGCGCACAGCCTGCTGGTGGTGAATCGGTCGCGCGTGGTGGCAGCACGGCTGATGTTCACAAAGGAAACAGGGGGAGCTGTCGAGATTCTTCTGCTGCGGCCAACGGCACCGTCCACGGATCCAGCTGTGGTCCTGGCCTCGGATCAGCCGTCCGAGTGGGAGTGTTTGGTGGGTGGCAAGAACGTCATGCCGGGCATGCTACTCCAGCATCAAACCGGTGCGATGACGGCCACCGTCCTGGAGCGATCTGGAACAGAAGGCGTCGTGCGGCTGGAATGGACGACGCCGGAGAGCTTGTCGAAGCTCTTGGATCGCTGTGGTCACGTTCCGCTTCCGCCGTACATCAAACGCGCCGATGATACCGAGGACCAGCATCGATACCAGACAATCTTTGCCCGTGACGAGGGCTCGGTAGCGGCTCCGACGGCAGGTTTACACTTCACCCCACGGCTGGTAGAGGCACTTACTGCCCGCGGTGTTGCCAAGGCGGAAGTCACACTGCATGTGGGGCTTGGGACCTTTCAACCCGTAGAGGCTACTACGGCTGCCGAACACACGATGCACGCTGAGCGTATTGAAGTAGGACGTGATGAACTCCAGGCCATCATCGAGCATCTTCAGCAGGAATCACCCTTCGTGACGGTGGTGGGAACAACGTCGCTCCGAACACTCGAATCGCTGTACTGGTTCGGCTGCGGTCTCATCGAGGGATCCGATCCCGACGATGTCGTGATCGACCAGTGGTCGGCCTTCGAGCTTGAACCACATCCGCGCTACGAGGCACTAGTTGCCGTGGCCGCATGGATGGATCGTAGGGGGCTGCAACGCATGTGGGGCGAAACGCATCTGATGCTTGCACCAGGCGCCCACCTCGGTGTGGTGGATGCGCTGATGACAAACTTCCATCAACCAGGAAATACGTTGTTGCTCTTGGTTGCTGCCATCGCTGGCGATCCGTTCTGGCGCGAGATCTACACATCGGCGCTGGAGAACAACTACCGTTTCCTCAGCTACGGCGACAGTTCGTTCATCGTGCGCACTCCGATCTAGGCGCGCCCCGTCACTCGCGTAGTCGCACGTAGGCCGGATCTACACGGAGCACCCGCGTGCCCTCGGGAGCCACGACGATGGGCGTGATGGCGCCCTTAGCCACTGGTGACACGGTGCACTGCAGATCGTCGGCCGTGATATTGGCTACCACCGACGCACCGCCTTGCACGGTAACACTGATACGGTCTGGAACCACCGAGATTCCTGGTCGAGCCGGAACGAGTTGCACGGGCACCTGACGTACCGTCACCTCAGCGGTTTGCTGGACATCGATGGCAACGGTGATGGTGTGCGGTACCACGTTGAGAACGGTCATCAGGGAGTCACTTACCGGAACCGTGAGCTCCATGGGCTGATACACGTCGTCCAGGAGGAGGCGCTCGGTGTGCCAGGCCGTGATCTGCTCGATAAAGTCCCGCGAGCCACGCACTTCCACTTCGCGGGGAGCATACGTTGGCGTTCCGATAAGTTCAAAGCCAGGCCGACAGGAGATGTTGTAGCGAAGTTCGATCGGAACCGTCGCGCGCACCATGTCGCCGGTGGTAAGGTTCAGCACACTCGGATTTGTGGAGACGATTCGCATGGACGACGGCAGCACCGTGTTCCGTACAAGGTCGTCGTAATCAATGCGGTACGAAGATCCATCGGAGGGCTGGAACCGGGACAGGTCTACCGTACATGATGCCGACTGATTTAAGTACTTCACGCTGAGGATTTGCATGCCCGAGCCCCGTACACGAATCTTCACCGTACGTGGCACAGCCGAGAGGAGGGCCTGATTGGCAGGGGGCTTCACCGTGAGCGGAATATCTACGTCGTCTTCGGCAACGCGTGATAACGTGACGTACACCCAGAGGCCTGCACTGATGAACAGGCAGGCGATCAGGACGCCGATGTGGAGTTGACGTCGAGCCATGTGAGATCTGGAGTGGAGTTCGATGAAGGAGAGTATCGGCGTTTGCGAAGTTCTTCGATAACCGTGGCTACAGCATGCATCTTTCGCTGGAGGTCCAGCCGGGCGTCGCCCTCGGCAGATCCCTCGGCTGTAAGGAGCGTCTGCATCTCCTCGGTCTTGCGGTGGATGGCGATACTCAGCAAGGCATCGGCAATGCTCCGAGCAGTGTTGTGCGTTGGAAGGTCAACATCAAACTCTTTCCATTTGGTGGACAACACAACCACCGAGCTCGAGATTGATTGCAGGAGGTCTTTATCCTGCTGCGGTAGTGTGGGATGCGCCTGGATGTAGTCGATGATGGAGTGCGTTTCGTGCTCGGCCAGCAAGATGTGATGGAAGAGCGATTGACCGCGAGTGGTGGCGAATGACTCAGCCGTCATGTCGAATTGGTGCACCATGAGGGCCAGGCCGTGGTCCACAGCCAGCGCGATGCGCAGCAACTCCAGTTCTGACGGGAGCAGTTGCAACACCTGTGGCTGCAGTGCTACTGGTTGCGTCTGTCGTTGTACTACGGTTTGTGTTGTTGGCTGAGCCATTGTGGGTACGATCGGCGTGGGCACGATCGGCGTCAGTAACGATGCATCGAGCTCGAATGCTGTGGCAAGCTCCTGAATCAGAAACGGTCGACGCAGTTCATCGGGAATGCCGCCAATCCAACCAAGCATCGTGCGCACTGCCTGTGCCTTGCGGACGGCGTCCTCCAGATCTCCCATCAGGCGAAAGCGTTCCATCTGGTAGGTCATCCACGGCAGGGCTGCGTTCAGCAGTTCCTGCATGGCTTCGGTACCATGCTGCTGAATCATCGAATCCGGATCCTCGCCCTCCGGAAGCACAACACATTGTACGTCCAAGCCAGCCTGTAGCGCAATCTCGATACCACGCGACATGGCCTTCTGACCAGCCGCATCTGCGTCGAAGACCAACACGACACGGTCTGCATAGCGCGTCAGTGAGCGCAGTTGTTCTGGCGTGAGCGCCGTGCCGGACGATGCTACCGTAGCCGTAAACCCAGCCTGATGCATGGCGATCACATCGGCCTGACCCTCGACAACATAGGCAGACCGTGCCTGCATGATGGCACGTTTGGCCAGATCCAGACCGTACAACACACGGGACTTGTCGTAGACGATGGTCTGCGGGGAGTTGATGTACTTCGGAGCGTCAGACGTGGCCGTAATCACACGAGCTGAAAACCCAACGACACGTCCGGCATCATCGCGAATCGGGAACATGAGTCTACCGCGAAACCGATCATAGACTTTGCCTTCGTCCGTGCGGACTACCAGGCCGGCATCGTCGAGGTGCTGATCGGTGAATCCGTTGGCTAGGAGGTGCTTCATCGTGGCATCCCAGGCTGCCGGAGCCGCACCGATGCCGAAGGCTTCGATGGTGCGATCGTCGAATCCCCGAGAGCTCAGGAATCGCCGTGCGGGGGCGCCATCCGACGAGTGGAGGATGTCGGTGTATAGTCGAGCAGCCTCGCGCAAGGCAGCACGGGCTTCTTCCCGGCGAGCCTGCATGCCAGTAGGATCATCGATGGTCTCCTCGGGGATCACGATGTTCAGCCGCGTGGCGAGCTGTCGGACGGCATCAGGAAACGAGAGGTGTTGGTGCTCCTGCAGAAACGTAATGACGTTCCCACCTTTGCCGCAGCCGAAGCACTTGAACATGCCGCGCTCAGCGTTCACGTTGAACGACGGCGTCCGCTCGTTGTGAAAGGGACACAAGCCGAGGTAGTTCCTGCCTGCCTTCTTCAGCTGCACATGCTCGCCAATAATCTGCACGATGTTGGCTTGCTCGCGGACTTGGTCGATGATATGATCGGGGATGCGACTCATAACTGTCTTAGACGCGGCGTACACCAGACTGATCCGTACAAATCGTGAGCAGCTCGGCCATTGTGCAGCCGCTCTGTGGGCACACAAGAGACGGCCCAATCTCCGCCGCTGGCTGCAGGACAAACCGTCGGTTGTGAAACTCCGGGTGTGGGATCGTAAGGTTGTCGGAGTGAAGGATTTCGTCGCCGAACAGAATCACGTCGATGTCGATCTCACGCTCGCGCCAGCGCTCACGATGCTGGCGCCCCAGTTCTGCCTCCAGCCCCTTACATACACGGTGAAGGTCCACTGCGGACTGCTCGGTGGAACCCATCACGACCATGTTCAGGAAGGGGGCTTGATCCGTATATCCTACGGGATCGGTTTCGTAGAAGGCGGAACACACGGCGTGGTTCAGAACGCGAGAAGCTAGGATGTTGACTGCGTCCTGCAAACGCTGCTGTCTGGGTTCGATGTTCGAACCGAGCGAAAGCAGTACCCACGTATCCGGGGCCGGAGTTGAGAAGCCGTGACTGGTCATGCGGTGCGATGCAGAGTTGTTTCCGCCTGAACGTAGTCCAGCACCTGTTGGATTGGAACGGAGAGCTTCCGAACCCGAACGGTTACCTGGACGGCTTGATCGAAGGTGTCCATAATGGCCGAAGCAATGTCGAAGGCCAACGTTTCGATCAAGTCGTACGGCTCATCGGATTGCATGTGTTCACGAACGCTGAACAACACCTCTTCGTAGTTGATCGTGTCTGAAAGATCATCGGACATCACGGCCTGCGAGGCGTTATAGGTGATGTCGACATCTACCTGGTAGCGCCCTCCCAGCGAGTGTTCTTCCGGGCGAACACCATGGTAGCCGAAGTACTCGGCGTTGACGATACTCAAGGTGGTGGTGCGGTGGTAACGGGTCATTGGATGTTTTGTAGGTGTGAGTGGTGGGTGAGCAGAGCATTCATGGGATACTGGTTGTACCCGAAACTATGGGCATTTCGTAATATCGCACACATTCGATTGTGTTGAAGTCATTCTCTCGTGGAGTTGGCCGTTATGCCTATTACCCCTGCCGTCGTTGAGGCCATCAACAACCAGATCCAGGCCGAGTTCCAGAGCGCCTACCAGTACCTGGCCATGTCGGCATGGTTCCATGAAAACAACCTTCCGGGTTGTGCGCATTGGATGAACATCCAATGGCAGGAGGAAACGGCTCATGCCATGAAGTTGTTTGGCTACGTGCACGATCGTGGAGGGGCCGTTACCCTCCAGGCGATCACCGCCCCGGAGCACACCTATGCCTCACCACTGGATGTGTTCCGTGCCGTGCGTGAACACGAGGCGTGGATCACGTCTCGCATCACGGAATTATACGACATTGCCGTAGCACACAGGGATTTACCACTGCAGATCATGCTCCAGTGGTTCATCAGCGAGCAGGTAGAAGAGGAAGCCGTTGTGGATAGCATCATCGAGCGGTTGCAGATGATTGGAGGGGATGGTCCATCGATCTACCTGCTGGATCGCGAGCTGGGCGGTCGTCCCGGCGGCGATGCGGTACACTCATCTACGGCAGAGCAGCACTGATGCACCAGGGAACCGTTGCGCGGACAAGCGAACTCCTCGTAGCTGCTGAGCAGGTTCACGTGGTGGTGGTGGGAGACGTCATGCTCGACCACTACTACTGGGGTACGGTTTCACGCGTAAGTCCGGAGGCTCCCGTACCTGTGGTGGATCTCGTCCGAGAGAGTTTCCATCTTGGTGGAGCTGCCAACGTGGCCGCAAACATTCGTGCTCTGGGTGCCTCGGCTGCCTTGATTGGTGCTGTGGGCGATGATCCTGCCGGAGTACAGCTCCGCAGTCTGGCCAAGGAAGGGCAGATCGATGCGTCTGGAATCCATACAGCAGAGGACCGCCCAACCACGATGAAGACCCGCATCATCGGGAACAATCAGCAACTGATTCGTCTCGATCGGGAGTCGAGAGCCGAGGTGTCGGAGTCCGTTGTAGAACGCATCATGGATGATGTGCGCAGTCGCCCGTCGATCGATGCGATTGTGCTGCAGGACTATGACAAGGGGCTGTTGTCGGCCGATCTGATGCGTCGCATCATCGATGTCGCGCAATCCCGATCGATTCCCGTGTTTGTTGATCCCAAGAAAACGCAGGCAGACCTGTACCACGGTGCCTTCGTCTTCAAGCCGAACAGAAAAGAAGCAGCCGATATGCTTGGCTATGCACTTACGTCGCCCGACCTCATCCTGCGTGCTGGCCAGGATCTATTGGACCGCATCGACTGCGCCTATGTCCTCCTCACCCTTGGGGCGAAGGGCATGATGCTCTTCCATCGTACTGGGGAGGTGCGATCTGTACCCACGGTAGCGAAAAAGGTTGCAGATGTGTCTGGTGCCGGTGATACCGTGATAGCGACGCTTGCCACGCTGGTGGCTGCCGGAGCGGATGTTGCCGAGGCAGCCGGTATTGCCAACATCGCGGCAGGTGTGGTGGTAGGAGAGCCTGGTATCGTATCGATCACTGCCCCTGTGCTGCTGGAAGCTGTGCGAGAAGATGGGCACTACATCGGTAGTCTGTTGTGATCGTGTCATCGATCGATGCGTTGGCCGAGCTCGGTCGCGAGTTGCGAGCGGCTGGTTCTACGGTTGTTTTTACCAATGGGGTGTTCGACATTCTGCATGCGGGACATGTTACCTACCTTCAGGTGGCCCGCTCGTTTGGTGACGTACTCGTACTTGGCATCAACGCCGACGACTCTGTGCGCCGACTTAAGGGGCCAGAGCGGCCGCTGAATGCGCTGAGCGATCGAATGATTGTGGTGGACGCGCTCCGATGCGTCGACTACGTGATCAGCTTCGCTCAGGACACACCCTTGGATCTGATCAGAGCACTTCAGCCCGATGTTCTGGTGAAGGGCGGCGACTATGTCCGCGAGACGGTGGTTGGCGTCGAAGATGTCGAGTCGTGGGGTGGTCGTGTTGAGATCGTACCGCTGCTCGAGGGGCGATCGACCACCAACCTGATTACTCGCGCCCGAACGGTCTGAACCAGATCTCGCCGATGCTCACGGTAACCGTGAATCGGCCCAGTAACTCATCGAGGTCGCTACCCGGTGCGTCTACACCGCGGTAGCCGAGTTGCAGACCTGCATCCACCATGGCATTCCCACCCAGCGGCATGGACAGGCCACCGGCGATCACCGATTCGTAGATCGGTGCACCCTTGAACTGCACTGGTAAACGCTGTGCAGAGAGCCCGGCGTGATAGCCAATCTGATTCCACCATGATCCTGTTGACGGGCCAGGGCGGGTATAGCCCACGCTCACGCGAAGGCCAGTGGTGTAGCCCGCGTCGGGACGGTTGTTAACCGTCACGCTGGTAAAGTCCTGCATCTCCAGATCTGCTCCAAGGCGACCGGAGCCGACGGGTGTGCTCAGGCCCATACCAACCAAAAGTGGTAACCCTGTGCTGCCTTCATCGATGCGGGTAGAATCATACAGGATCGAGGAGCCACTGAAGCCGGTCACGCGACGCGTCGTAAAGACGGATCCGTCGCCGCCAGCGGAAACATAGCCCCCTACCATCAGCCATGGAGAGGGGTCCCACGTGAAGCCACCCTTCAGGAGCAAACCACGGATATCGTAGCTCTTGGAACTGGCTACGGCGTTAAACGGGCCGTCGGCCGTAACGCGATCGGTGTAGGATAGCACACCGAACAGTCCGTTGAATTGTAGGCCGAAATGGAGGTTGTGAAGGAGCCGAACGCTTGCGCCAAGATGCAGCATCGACGTCCCACCACTTCCGTCCTGTGCCGACCGTCCAGCAATCGTATCGCTCCCTGCGATGGCGGAGAGAGGCCGCTGCACCTTGTAGGCCATGTTCGTAAACGGCAGGATACCAAAGCTCACACCAAAGCCCCGTGCCGTATCAACGGAGAACATGGCCAGGAGGCCATCGAGCTCGCCGTTATTCTGGGCGATGATGCGCTCGTCCACATTGCGCACGACGTGCTGGTTGAAGCGGTAGCCTACCTGAAGGCGTGTGGTGACCGATCGTCCGAGCAGGGCAGGATTAACCACGTTGATGCCGTAGTGGGACGGCATGGCGATCGAGGTGCCACCCATGGCCGTGTACAAACCGCCAGCCTGAAAGTGGGCATCCCCCAATCCTAGAGCCGAGTAGTTGCTTCCACCCTGACTTCGCAGGACAGGCGCACCCAGCACAAGCAGGCAAGCCAGAGCAACGTACTTCACTCCAGCTCCTTCGGGATGGTGTAGATCAACGTCATCTGGGGCACCAAGGTTGGCTCCTGCTCCGTTGGTGGGTAGATCCACAGGCGGTTCATTCTGCCATAGGCATTATCGTTGGCAGGTCCTATCTCGATCGTCCCTGTTCCACCGTCGGCTCGGATACGTTGCAGAACAGCAACGATGTTAGGAAACAGGTAGACGCCCTCTGCCGATCCTCGCGTGAGTAATGTGAGCAGGGTGCCATCGTTCGATCGGTAGCGCAACGACAGCAACTCATCCAGCCCGAGCGTGCCAACCGTAGACCTTTTGACGTCCACACACACGCGGAACGACGATCCCATCAACACCGCCAGTGGTGGTAGTGTGTCCAGGCGTACCTCGTAGGTCGCACGCAAAAGACGCGCCCCTTGTACAATCGACTCTTCCGATGATGGAAGGGGGCTCTTGGTGAAGCAGGCCACCGCTGCATCCACATACGTCGTGTCGTCGAGGGTATCGGCCGGACTCTGGGTGATCACACGCAGACGCAGGACGTGGTTGGTGCCATTCAGATTGCGAAACTGGCGAATGGCTCCCGTGCTCTGTGGCACGATCACCATGCCGAACACCTCATCGACGCGTGCTGAATCCATGCCAAGCGTCAGCCATCGGCGGATAACAGTGGTATCCAGGGGTACGTGGTAGACGGAATCCGGTACGCTACTGCCGATAGTGAACTGCGTGATGGGTTGCTGTGCTTCCGAGTAGTACGGTGACGTACCGTCGCTGGTCCATATGCTGTCCCACGTGGCCTGTGCCGACCACGCTTGCTGGAGTTCGTAGGCCGTTCCGGCGAAGCTGGTCACCGTGGTATCGCCCAGGCAGTACACCTGAGGAACCATCTCGAGATCAGCACGTACGATGCTGAAACTATCGGGCGAACCCAGCTGGGGATAGTTGATCAACTCCACGAACAGCCGTGCCTCGCTGTCGGAGGTTTTCCCGAACAGTACGTACGTGGCATTGTAGATCGGCTCCTGCGCTTCCACACTGCCGGTAGTGCGGAGGATTGGAAGTTCGGCCGACGATGTACCGTAGAGCGTGTCGGTACCCGGTACCAGAACACTGCCGATGTCCGTGGGCTTGTCGTTACATGCCTGAAGGGCAAGCACGAGAATGCCTGCACACAGAACCGCGATTGTACGCATCACGCCTTCGGTTCCTTTACCAGGGCGCGGTAGAATTCGTCGTAGGGTTTTGCCGAGAGGGACCAACGCACGTCGGTCTCCATGGCTTGTTGTACCAAGGCTTCCCACGCTTCGGGCTTGCTGCGCAGATCAACGGCCCGTTGGATGGCTTTGACGAGCTCTTTGGCGTCGGATTTCTTAAACAGGAAGGCGTTGCCTGTGGCTGCTTTTTCGTTGTAGTCCGTAAGCTGCTCGGCAATGCCACCCGTGATCCGCACTACGGGAATGGTGCCAAATCGTAGGGCAATTCGCTGGAACTGACCACTGGACTCGGTTTTCGACGGCTTTAACAGGAGCGACGACCCGCCAAGCGCGTTGTGGACAAACTCTTCATCAACGCCGGTCTTGAGGGCCACCATGCCTGTATGCTTCTTGGCAAGTGCCTCGAAGGCCTTGGAGTGTTCCGTTGGGACTGGTACGGCAACGAGAACTTGAACCCCCATCTTCACCAGATCGGGAATAGCTTTTGCCAGCACGTCGGCGCCGTAGTTCGTTGTGAGGGGGCCAATGAATGAGGCGAGTGTGGCGCTGCCATCAACCTTGAGCCCCGAGGCACGCTGGATCTGCTCGCGTACCCGCATCTTGGGCGTCAGGTTGTTGGCATCGAACTTGGATCGCATGAACGGATCCTTCTTCGGATCCCATTGGAGGTAGTCGATGCCATGCGGAATGCCTACGAGCTTCTTGCTTTTAGCCCCTTTCCCCATGAGTGGCTGGAAGGACTCCTTCCACTCCTTGCTGGAGGTAATCTCTGCAGCATAGCCAGGGGACAGCGTAGTGACAGCGTCGGCATAGGCAATGCCGGCACGCAGGTAGTTCATCTTGTTCTTGTGGCGGAGAATGTCCTCTACCTCTGACGGCAGGCCAGTTTTTGCGATCGACTTCACGGGGAAAACCCCCTGTTCGGTGAAGTCGTCGATGGTCATGATGAGCTTCGTCTTCTTGAATTCATTCGGCCACATCGTACGGATGTAGGCAGGAAGCAGGGCCGTCTGCCAGCCCACGCACTGAATGATATCCGGGAACCATCCTAGGAGAAGGCAGGTTTCAATCACCGTCCGGTTGAAGAAGATGAAGCGCTCGTCGTTATCACCAAACGCCTTGCCCGTCGTGTTGTTCACCAGGACGCCCTTGTTTGCATCGAGGTAGTTGTCGTTCGTGGTGATGTAGGCTTGTACCTTCACCCGAGGATTGTTGATCGACGACGACTTGACCGTGGCCAGACTTTCGGTTTTTCCTACCGGAATCGGCATGTCGCGTAGTCGGTTGATCTCGTGAATGCGATTCTTGCGTTCCGAGATGAAGCCATACTTGGGCATCATAACGCGTAGATCATGACCTATCTCGCGCGACCCCAACGCATGAGCGTAGCAGAGGTCTGCCAGTTCGGACGTCTTCAGGAATGGATAGCACTCGCCGGTCACGAGCAGGACGCTAACAGATTTTGCCATGGTTCGGGACCCTAAGGAAACTGAGCTGCAAAAATACCATTTTGTACGGCAACCACGCCTACTTCGTGGTGGGAAAACATCAACGGGGTGATGGGCTCGAAAGTTTTCCTACAGGACCTCTTGCCAGATTCAGAAACGTGCCGTATGTTTGGAATCCCTGCCGCGCGAACTAACGCCGGCAAGGATGACGGAAGCGAGACGGAATCGCAGCGTTCTTTGACAACGGGAAACAGAACAGACATTAGAGGGTAGGTACACAATGAACCTACCCCGTCAATTGACACACGACAACAACCAGTCGATGAGCAAGCAAAC
>Ga0222714_10005407_pt1 | contig 12158 bp, 14 predicted proteins | sample C33_3DmetaG_FD_165048 | JGI IMG/M metagenome (GOLD analysis project Ga0222714, IMG submission 165048) | Estuarine water microbial communities from San Francisco Bay, California, United States - C33_3D | ecosystem: Environmental > Aquatic > Marine > Unclassified | place: USA: California... | reverse complement strand
CCCAGCGCATGACACCTGCACCCCAAGTGAGGCCTGCGCCAAAGGAGGCTGTTAGCAACGTGTCGCCGGCTTTAACCCGGCCCTCATCCACCGCCTCAGCGAGTGCGACTGGGATAGTGCCCGCCGAGGTATTGCCGTATTTGTGCACGTTGACGAAAACACGGTCCTCGTCGATGCCGACGCGCTTGGCAAGGGCGTCGAGAATGCGTTTATTGGCTTGATGAGGCACAACGAGGCTGACGTCGTCGATGCTAAGTCCTGTGTCTTTCAACACTTCTTCGCAGCCCTGTGCCATCGCTTTCACAGCACGCTTAAACACCTCCTGGCCTTCAAAATTCCATGTATTGAACAGGAATTCTTCGGACAATCGGCTTTCGGCGGAGCCAATATTCGTAATCTGAATCGCATACTTCGCATCGGATTCACAACCAATGCGGGCAGACAGTAGGCCCACTTCCTCGTCAGAGGCTTCGAGCACAACAGCGCCGCAGGCGTCGCCGAAAAGGACGGCGACGTCGCGATTGCTCCAGTCCATATAGTGCGAGATGAATTCGCCGCCTAGGACCAACACCTTTTTATGCGCCCCTGTCTTGATCAGGTTTGTGCCGATGTGAAGCCCGTAGAGGAAGCCGGTGCAGGCTGAGTTGAGGTCGATTGCTGCGGCATTGCGAGCGCCGAGCTCGTCGGCTATCAGAGACGCGGTATTCGGGCACATCGAATCGACTGTCAAGCTGCCAAGTAGGATGAGATCAAGGTCCATTGGATCCAGATTAGCGGCGGCCAAGGCGCGGCGAGCGGCAACAACAGCCATGTCCGAAAAATTGCAGTGAAGTATTCGGCGTTCGCGAATCCCCGTGCGAGAGGTAATCCATTCGTCGCTGGTATCCATAAATGTTGTCAGATCTTGATTGCTCAATACCGCCGGAGGGACGCATTTGCCCCAGCCCGTAATTTCCGCGTATTTCATCGATGCTTTCTCCGTGTCTTTGGGGTCGCTGCAATGCTGATTGCGCGACCAGTGTAGGGGCATGCAGCCCTGCTGCCCTGCGCTTAACTGGCTCTGTCGTGTTATCTACTCTATATTGACCGCTGCGCGAATTTCTTAAGGGTAGCGCGCGGTAAGAATCCTCTTTCGAGCATCCGAACTGTAATCTTCCGCGTAAATCGCGATTGCGTTGAGCATACGCCATTACACGGATTGAGGGTAGGATACGGCGCTTTTCAGGCCAAGCCGCGAATCTAGGGAGTATTGAAAACTGAGCACGAATAAACGACGGTGGTCGCCGAAGGCAAATTTATTAATCGGCGCATTGCTGATAGTGATACACGCCCCCACAGCTTTTGGCGAATTCGACCATAGCCTGTGGGACCTGCTGCTCTCAAAGCATGTGATCGTGAGCGAGGATGGCCTATCGACGGCGGTTGACTACACCTCCCTTGGCTCTAATCGCGAACCGCTGGCTCTCTACCTTGACCAGGCGTCGAGGATTTCGCGTACCACTTTTGAAGCGTGGGAGACACCAGAGCAGCTTGCCTTTCTGATCAACCTTTACAACGCCGCTACCGTCGAGCTCATTCTCGACAACAGGAAGTCGGCAAACTCGCTCACGTCTATTCGCGATATCGGCACGCTATTTACCTCTGCTTGGGGGCTTAAGCGCGTCGCGCTGTTTGGTGAGCGCGTGACCCTTGATGCCATCGAGCACGACATGATCAGAGGGTGGGAGCGTTATGAGGAGCCTCGTATCCATTTTGCCGTAAACTGCGCCGCTATCGGCTGTCCTGCGCTTCGCGCCGAAGCGTATACCGGCGCAAAGCTGAATGCACAACTCGACGACGCTGCGCGCACGTTTCTTAGCGATCGCTCGCGAAATTATTTCGACGGAAATCGCCTGTACCTATCGAGTATTTTTAAGTGGTACCGCGAAGATTTTGAGCGCGGGTGGGGCGGGTCGAACGCACTAGGTGAATTTGTTGCCCGCTATAGCAGCGAATTGGGCTTGAATGCAGAGCAAGCTGACGCGCTCGCAAAGGGAGACATGCGCATCCGCTTCCTGCGTTACGACTGGGGGCTTAACCAGCTGGCCGATTGAGTCAGGTGACCCCCGCAAACAGCCCGTGCTAGACTCCTGCTCGGAAGAGTATCATCCCCGGTGGGGTGCCCGGACTTCAAACCCGGTGAGGTCTGTAAAACAGGCTTGGTGGGTTCGACTCCTGCCTCTTCCGCCACTTTCTTTTCCTGAGAAGTCCTGAGCAGTCTTTAAGTCACTATTTTAAAACCATATTTAAGTATTTACTGTTTGGTGCCGTCCTCTAACGGCTTGCTAAATCCGGTATCTAATGTAACATAGAATGTCACACAGATGTCCCGGAGCCATTGTTGTGGCAAATACCACACCACTTCTGACAGATACTCAAATCAAAAGAGCCAAACCGTGCTCTAAAGAGTACAGCCTATCGGACCCGAGAGGTTTACATCTTCGTGTCATGCCTAGCGGTATCAAAAAATGGCTCTTTAACTACCAAAGACCTCTTACCAAAAAACGAACGAATATTAAGCTTGGGATTTATCCTGAGCTCAGCCTTGTCGATGCCCGACATTTAAGAGACCACTATCGTTCGCTGCTCGCTAATGGGAAAGATCCACAGACAGAAAAAAAACAGCAGCATAATAAGGATCTTGAAGAGCAAACCAACACGCTAAAAAGTGTTGCTTTAAATTGGTTTGAAATTCATTCCTCTGCTCTCAGTCATAAATATTCCAATGACATTATGAGCTCTCTCCAGAATCATGTTTTCCCAGCTCTCGGAGACAAGCCGTTAAAAGAGCTCAAAGCTCCAGAGACGATTCGTGTATTGAAGCCACTCGCTGACCAAAATAAATTAGAAATGGTTAAGCGAATATGCCAAAGATTGAAGATGATCATGAGCTACGCAGTGAATACTGGGATCGTAGACACCAACCCATTAGCAGGAATCGGTGTTGCCTTTAAAGCACCAAAGAAAAGAAGTCATCCAACCATTCCTCCTAATGAACTTCCGCAGCTAATGGAAGCTATTGATAATGCGTCAATACTCTTCACGACGAAATGCCTTATCGAATGGCAAATGCACACAATGGTAAGGCCGTCAGAAGCAGCACTGACGAAGTGGTCCGAAATCGATAGTGATTCTGGTATTTGGAGCCTTCCAGCCGAGAGAATGAAAACCGGACGCAATCATAAAGTTTTATTAAGTAATCAGGCTCTGGAGTTATTGCGCGATATTGAGCCCATAAGTGGCCAAAGAACTTATGTCTTCCCATCAAATCGTAACCCAAAAAGCCACGCGAGTAGTGCGTCAGTAAATATGGCTTTCAGACGTATGGGATTTAAAGGACGGTTAGTAGGTCATGGCCTGAGAGCACTTGCGAGCACTGTGCTAAACGAAGAAGGATTCGATAAAGACTTGATCGAGGTTGCTCTATCTCATGTGGACAAAAACACCGTTAGATCAGCATACAATCGTGCAGAATATTTAGACCGCAGACGAAGCATGATGCAGTGGTGGTCCGATTATATAGATAAAGCGAAGTCTTTTTAGAGTCATTGAGTCAATCGGTGGAGATAAATAATGGAATTTAGTTTGGGAAAACATCAAAAAGATGAATTAAAAAAGCTGAATCAGTCCTTTGATGACGAGTTGATCGCCTCTCTTGAGTGGCATATGTCTGCTGCTTACATAAAGCAACCAAATGAGAAAACAACTCCTCTCCTCGAGTCGCGCGATAAATTAGAAGCAGTCAGCGAAACGGCTGCAAAGCTTACAAAACAAATGAGTTCGTTGACCTTTGATGACTATTATCGGCTCAGCGAGATTATGGGAATACATTATAGCGGCAAGTTCTCAGAAGAATTCTCAACACAAAGAAAGCATATAGACGCTATTGATTTAGTGGCTAGCATCGGGCGTGCAGCATCTAGCTTCAATCATGATTCTATAGAAGCTTATGGCAGTCGTTCAAATGATAAGGCGATCTCTTGGTTGATCGATTTTTGGGACGAGAACATTAAAAAGTCTCTCTATCCAATATCAGAGAAAGGTGAATTCGTGCGATTCACAGCCATCGTACTTGAGAAAGATCTAGATGTTGTTAGGAAAGCATTAAGTCGATACCTTGCGCGGTGATGTATGTGCCAGATTTAATTGATGGAAAAAGAGGTCAAATTTTGAAAAAAATAGATGCACAAACATTGGTCCAACTAGTCGGAATGGGAGGCGTTATATTTTCATTGATTTTTGTCGGACTGGAAATGAGGCAGTCTCAAAGAATCGCACTCGCTGCTCAGAATACAGCCAGAACTGAGATGTTAACCCAAATGGTTAACACTTGGACAGAATCTGAGTTCCAATGGGGATCCGGCATTCGGCAATATGGAACCGATGCCTACCGCTTTCATCCTAGAGTGAACCTCGGGCACCTGGTTTTGTACATCTTAGATAACGACTATTTACAATTTAGTCTCGGACTTATGGATGAAAGTGTCTGGAGAGATAAACTTGACTACGCTGCTGCACAATTCGCGTCTTGCGAAGGCCGTGTAATCCTCGAGGACCGAGAAACGAGTATATCTAGCGAGCTGCTTGAGTTAATAAGAGAGAAATTGCCGAAAGAATGTAGTTTCCTTTTACCCCAGTCCTTCCGACCTCCCGGCTTATAAACTGCTGTTTATCAAAGATGCTGCGAGTAATCCCATCTATCGAGATTTACTTATTCGCTGCTTGACGTTTGTCTCTTGGCAACTCTACGGACAAATTATCAAAATAAATCTATCAATCTGTCCGTGATTCCCAATACGGCCATAGCTATCTTTAATCGTCGATGACCTCCTGAGTGGTCATCTTTGATTAGGAGAAACGAGCTATGCGTTCGCAGACTAAACACAGATTTATCCGTATATCCGAAGTGAAGTCCACCACAGGGCTATCTCGATCTCATATTTATGATTTGATCTCTAAAGGCGCGTTTCCGCGACAATATAAGCTTGGAGAACGAGCTTCAGGTTGGTTGGAGTCTGAGGTTTCAGCGTGGATTCAATCTAAAATCACCTCGGTTGGTAGCAGCAATCAGAGTGATGCCTCATGAGCCTCCGTAGAGCGATCAACGATAAATGCAAAGATTGCATCTATGATCCTGGCTCGAACGGAACTTGGCGGCAACAAGTGTCTCTTTGTTGCGTCAAATCGTGTCCGTTATGGGGCTTGAGGCCGAAGTCGGCCTCCACTATTCCCGAATCTGCTTTGAGCTGGTATGGGGTCAATTTGGCCGAATCTCAGGCCCTGACGGAGGGCTAGCTCATGCGTAGTCGTAAAGCAAAGAGCAAAGCCATCATGTACAAAGGATTCTTGCACTTACATCGCTCGCTGCTTGAATGTCAGGATTTCATATCGCTGAAAGGCAACAGCATCAAGCTTCTAATCGATCTCGGTTACCAATACAACGGATACAATAACGGCGACCTGTGCGCGAGCCTCTCGGTCATGAGAAAGCGCGGATGGAATTCGAATCAGCAGCTCGCGAAAGCTCTTAAAGAACTGTTGGAGCGAAACCTGATAGTTCAGACAAAACAAGGTGGCCTGAATCTCGGCCCGAATTTGTACGCGATAACTTGGCAGCCCATAGACGAGTGTAATGGAAAGCTTGATGCTAATCCTACCACGGTCGCTCCGAGGAGCTTCAGGTAAAATTAGATGCACCACACCGTATATTGGTACGAGCTACACCGTATATTGGTGCGAGAGACTAGTGCGACTGCACCGTATGATGGTGTTAACTGAACCGTATGGTGGTTAAAAAAGCGACGTTTTGGGACTTTCGCTACACCGCATTGTGGTGACCTTTATAAACTTTACCATATGCATAGCACTCAGAAGCACATTGGCTATGTCGGATCGAAAGAGTGAGGTAGCTTCGAGACATGAGCGCCATGCTTTTTAAGTAGGCCCAAATATCATTCTAGTAATAGCTACTCCGGGAAGTATACTTAGCCTCAAAGCTGAGCATGCTTCTCGGCATCTCATGACACGATAAGTAACCCGCGTATGATGAAAGAGAGATGAGTAATGATACAAGAAATTATAATTTTACTTGTTCAGATAATTGCAGCATTCGGAGTAGTAGTCTCTGTATTTTATCTCGGCGTTCAAGTAAAACAGCAAAATGCAATTACCAAAGCACAATTTGGTTTTAGTCTAACCCAAAGGCTTTATGACAGGTTTTTTCAAACTGCGACAGATCCCCAATTCTGCGATTTACTATCATTAGATTGGGCGGAAGCTGAGCTGAGCAATCAGCAGAGATGGCAGATTGGCTTTTATATCAATACACTCCTAGTTGATGTTTTTGATACTTATGACAAGGTAGAGGCTGGCTTCGTTGACGCTAATCAACTGGCGATGCGGATGAATCTTCTGCGCACTGGTATGATGAAATTACCACAAGGAAAAATGCTATGGAATTTATGGAAACCTACTCGTTCAGAAGTTTTTATAACTTGGTTTGAGCATGAAATTTATGAAGGCGACGATCTAGGCGGCTTTGATCTACGAAAGTCAGACGGCAATAAAAGTTTGTTTAGGTAAGATCGAAACGCCACATCATCTACTCGTTCTCAAGAGTGTAAGACAAAGATTGGCTGTGGTTGCCACAAAACCTAAGAGAGAGCGATTCTAATTTGGATACCTCTACAAATATGTCAGATCAAAATTGATGCCCGTCATTCGCGGACTTACAGGCAAGCATTAACCGATGTAATTCTATTTGAGTTAGACTTTCGAATACGCAACTGTTGGGAATGCAGCTAGTCTATTTTACGAGTATAACAGTGTGATGTACTTGCCGTAACTGAGACAGTGGATAGATGTTGCAACCAATTGAAAGGAGCGAACCAATGACGCTAAAAATACCTATAAATATCTCGTTTACTGGAGCTGCCAATTTATTGGGAATAATAGGAGTAGTAGGTTCTCTAGTATTTGTAGGACTAGAATTGCGGCAATCTCAAGTCATAGCGCTGTCAGCTCAGCAGCAAGCGCGGACCAGTACTCTCGTTGATATTATTGGAGCATTCTCATACTCAGAACAACCTGCTAACTGGGAAGCTTTCGTAAATAACAATCTTGCTGAAGACAATTTCAATTTAGGCGCTAACGCTGTATATCAGCTTTGGATGCTTTACGAAAATGATCATCTACAGCATGAGCTTGGACTGATTGACGAAGGAGTTTGGGTATCCAAAGTTGCAGCAATGCGTAATTTATACGGGCTATGTGACTATAGATCAGTAAGTGAGCTAGCATTGAAATTTTCCAACGCGTCTCTTGCCGGTATAGTTCTTTCAGAAGAATATGAGCCTTGTTAACCCGAGAGCTTATTCTACTGCACTTAGCCCGAGACGAGTTCTGCAGATGAATTGGCAGACCTATTGATTGGGAAGCGCAATACTCTTAATTAAAATTTGAGAGGCAGTCTTCTGGAAAACTATTCAGGTAATCTAAGAATGTAGGAATAACTAGGTTCGACCAAATAGGCCGTATGTGACAGTTATTCCAGTGAAGCGAGATTCTTTGATCAGCTTGCCGCCAAACATCTTCTGGTAAAAGACCTAATTCATATTGCTGAAACGCATTTTGTATAGTCACGCCTCTCACAGAAATTATTTGGCGCCACACTGCGCGCTCTTCCTCTGACAAATTTTCTGGAGTAAGTAGAGCGATATTGGATTTATCAATTAATTCTCTGCCAATGTGCTCGTCACCTAGCAATATGAGCTGACTGTCTAAAAGCATTTGATTTCTAGCCTGTACCTGCTCTCCAAGCGCTATGGTCTGCGTTTGTTTCATCTGGAGGCCTACAAAGACAAGAGAGCCAATAATTCCTAACATGCCGGCAATTTGAATGAGGTCATTGATTTCTAATTTTTTCATTGGGCGCACCTGTCTGGCAAATCATCGATATATTCTATTAATGGCCTGTAGCTAACCATACCTTTGTAAATAGGTCTTAAATGGCATTCTGAATAACGAGCATAAATATATCTTTCAACTTGCGCCCATAGGTCATCGTTAAGAAGACCCATTTCATTCTGTATGAAATTATTTTCGTTCAATGTCCAAAACCAGCGCTGTATCTGCTCTCGAATCACCTTCTGCTTTGGGGACATTTCATCCCAGTCTATTCCTGAAGTGATAGCTTCTTCGCCCATAGAACCCATCAACTCCAATTCAGCAAGCAGCCGGCTTGAATTAAGCTCGGTTCTGGCTTGCTGTTGGCCTGCTAGAGCTATTCGCTGTGATTGCTGGAGCTCAAGGCCAACGAAGATTAGAGAGCCTATAACACCTATAGTGCCCAGCAAGTTAGTTAGACCTCCGAGCGACACTGCACTAGTAATATTCATAGATTAAACTCTTCTCATTGTGAGCGGAAGCAACATTAATCCAGCATATTATGCGAACAACATATATTCCAGTATGAGCAAAATCTAATTCGATCTTGACTTAAATAGTGTGAGTCACGAAGCGTTGGTTGCGAGCAAATGTGTTAAAATCGGAGGCTTTAGAGCATTGCAGAGGTGTCTAATAAATCATGAGCGAATCTCAGAATGGAAGGCCTCCAGCCGTCCTCTCGCCGAAGCAAATTGATCAGGTAGAAGCACTCGCGGCTGTATGTACAAAAGCACAGATGGCTGCTTATTTTGGCATCACAGAGAAGACGTTCAGAGCTATTGAACAACGACAATCCGAGGTTTTTACCGCTTACAGTAGAGGCAGAGCTAGAGCGGTCGTGGATATTGGTTCTGCGTTGTATCAGAAGGCTTTAGGAGGAGATCTCAGAGCTATTCAATTCTTCCTGAAAACACAGGCTGGCTGGACTGAGAAACATGCTTTGGAGGTCTCTCAAGCCGAGCTCGAGACAGATGAACGCAAATGGCTAGTTGAGGTTATGAACGCGAATAGCTGAGACTCATGGCAATGTTGCGACTTATCGCACTGATTCAGACAATATTGAGCCTTGAAGGCTCATCGAGGTAGTTATGAAGGATGATTGCAGAGAAGCAAAAGCGCCACAGGAGCGATTTCAGTCTGCACTGAGATGTCTGGTCCAAGAGCCCGAGCAAAGGCCGCAGAGCTCCTTATGCGGCCTCCTAGACGCTACTCCTGAGCAACCTAAGCCTACGGCTCATACGTCTGCACTGAGTGGCATTCTTGGCGTTCAGAAGTAGCGTTATAGGCGGTAATAACTACGCCGCCTAGGTGTCAATAACTAGCCGTATGACCTTCACTTACTCAAGCTTGCAGCGGTTGTTACGCCTCTGCAGGCTTTTGTTTATGAGCAATTGGTAGCCGGTTACAGGCGGGAGTAAGAGTGACTTTTTATTGGGTAGCCTCTATATTTAGTCATCAGAGAGGACGTTTTTACGAGCATCCTCGTACTCATCTTCAGTGATAAGCCCATCATCAAAAAGCGATTTAAGTTCTCTTAGTTTGTCGCTCATTGATGACTCTACACTGGTTTCAAGATCACGATCCAAGCACTTGCCGTTATAAATAGTTGTTAAGTAGTTAACCCGCTGATCAACAGAATCTTGATTTTTATTTGACCTTACTTCGTTGACGATAATGCCCGGCCAGAATACGACAGCTAGCCCTATGTTCTTGCCAGTTATACCAGAATCGTCTTTAACGTCCTCGAACACAGCACCCAATTGACCAAGCTCAGTTTGGAGTTGATTACATGATTTTTGTTGATCACCTGCCTGAACTGTCTGGACTGCTCTGTTGCTGACGCATGAAGCGAGAAGGAATGATGCACATGCTACAACAGCGAAATTTGAGCTTTTCATAGTTAGAGTCTCTGATAAAGGTTGTTGATTAACGTTACTAAGGTTGCCCGCAGCAGTGGCTTCTCGCCAGGACCGCGTCGAGTCACAAGAATGTTCCCGTTTTGAAATATAATGCCCGCAGCAACATTAGTCATGAGCACTTTTAGCAGAAATCGAGACATGAATTCAATCTTTGCCTAAGATTGTTATCGATAGGACATCGGGCCGGAAAAAGGAAGGTGCGTGCTAGAGCATTAATGACAGGTCAGCTATAAAGGAGAGTGAAGCGACTTAATGGTACACAGTATGTAACACGAAGTTTTTTGATTTAAATTAAAATTATATTTAACAATAAGTTAAATCAAATATACGACTCCTGCCTCTTCCGCCACTTTTATCTATCCCAATCAAGCGCTCGGCGTTTACTCCCGCGCACTCGCCGGCGCCATCTTCCACTCGTGTTCAACAACATCCGGCACCACTTTTACGCCAGTGCTGAACTTCAGCGGCTCAACCGTGCCGCTGGGGAATGCGAGCTCGACGTAGTAGGCGGTATAGCCGGTTTCGGGTGGGTCGAGTTTGATTTGATAAACGCCGGGTTCTGTCTCGGTGAGAGCGGTCGAGGTGTAGGCGCGGCCGATCTGCGCTTGCATAAAGTTGCGTTCTTTCGGGTTGCTCGCTTGCCACAAAAGCACCTCGAGGGGCTCATCGAGCGTGAACACGGAAATCGTTCCGTCGTCGGCGACCTCCCAGTTGTAGCGCGGCATCTGCACATTGTTCACCACGGCGTGATACCAGGCGTCGACGCTTTCCATGACGTCGGTATCCGCCATGCTGTGATTAGAATTGGGGACATAGCGCAGGTGTTTCTCGCCGACGAGTTCATCCCAATAAAAGCGCCACGAGTCTGGAATGAAAAATTCATCGCCGGTGGAGTTAAGCAAAAACTTAGGAAGAGTGAGGCGGTCGCGGTACTCGAAGGGCTCGACAATTTTCATAAGCTCGGCAAATTCGGGCGTGCCAATCCAGGCGATGTTGCCGTTAAGCACGTAGTCACTCACTGCAAGGGAATAGGCGCCATAAACGCTGAAGTGATGCTTGAAGCTCTCTTCAAGATTGAGCACGTCGATCACAATTGGCATGATCGCGATGACACGGGGATCGACTGCGGCGGTAGTCCATGTGGTCCAGCCGCGCTTGGAACCGCCGGCGACAACGAACTGATCGACCCTTGCTGCTGGGCTCACTTGGGTTTGCATCAGGTCGGTAATGGTATCCATCGCGCGTACGGCGGATTTAGTCATAGGAAGCCGCAGGGGCCACTTCTCATCGCCGGTGCGCAGATACTTATCCCAGGTGTAGGCGATGATGCCGTCTTCGCTGCGCCTGCGCCCGTCGTCGTCGGCGAATACAAGTGGCTGGCTCGGCACGCCGTAGAGTGTCGATACGACGGTGCCAGTCTGCAGTGCGCGCTTAATGTCGCTTTCGGGCGCGGCACCTCGGCGATTCCCCTCGTTGCTGCCGCCGGTTAGGTAGAGAAAGCCAATTTCGCTAATGACATCCTCAGGCACGGTAATCACAAGCTCGTGCACCCACAGTGGCAGATTAACTTCGGCGCTGGTAAGCCACTGCTGGCTTACCATTTCGACGATGTAGGTCTGATAGGCTTTGCCTTGATACTCGCCAGAGACTACCTCGATGACCTCATATCGGTAGTTGTCATCGGGCCCCTGCACGTAGCGGTCCAGCGCGGTTAGGGTAAAGCCCGCGTTCGCACCGAGGGCGGGAAGAGTGACTAAACTGAGTAGCAGTGCAAAAAGCGGGGAGGAGATACTCCAAGTGCAACGGATTTTCTGTGCGAGGTTCATCAGTTTGTCTCCGCTTAAGTAAAGAAAATTACTCCGATGATTCCACGATTTTTATGGGATGTGAAGTGGTCAGAGAGGGCTAGCGAGGGCGTCAGCTTTCCGCTAGCGCCGCTCTATGGCAACAGCGGCGCGTGAGCCAAAGTCAACGATTCTGCACCAAGCACGCAGAAGGGGGTGACTCGAATACCCCAATGCCTGTTCGGCTTCCTGCTTGTGATGAAGCTCGTCCTCTCGGCAGTCAGCGAGGAGCGCTCTGAGCGTGGGAAAAAGGTTTTCTCGATCGAGACGTTCGATTTGCTGCAAATAGTGCTCATCAACAAACGTCTCGACGGCGGCAATGGTGGCGTAAATGGCGCGCGCACCGAACAAGCTCGGGAGCGCGCCGGTGACGAAGCCTGCTGCTCGCCAGAGAGGAAGCAGACGACTTCGC
>Ga0222714_10005406_pt1 | contig 12161 bp, 10 predicted proteins | sample C33_3DmetaG_FD_165048 | JGI IMG/M metagenome (GOLD analysis project Ga0222714, IMG submission 165048) | Estuarine water microbial communities from San Francisco Bay, California, United States - C33_3D | ecosystem: Environmental > Aquatic > Marine > Unclassified | place: USA: California... | reverse complement strand
CGTCGCAGCGCCCCATCGCCCGCTTCCTCCATACTGTCGAGAATCAGCTGATAGTCACCGCGCCCCTCGTAGATGCTGAGGCGACCACGTACGATCACCTGATTGCCGTTCTGGGGCCGAAACCGTGAGCCACGATTGCGATTGGTGAACATGGCACAGCGAATCTGGGAATTCCTGTCTTTCAGCGTGAGATACCAGTGCCCAGACGCCGGCATCGCAAGATTCGAGATTTCGCCTTCGACGGTGACGGCAGGAAAATTCTGTTCCAACAGATCCCGGGCGAGTCGATTCAGGCTCGTGACGGACAGGACCGGGGTGGCAGTGGGGCCATCAGGTTCGACGGCGGGATTGGAGTCGGTGTATCGCATGTCTGCAAGTCTACCGCAGACGCTGGCCATTCTGCATGGCGAATTAACTAGCCTCGCTATAGCCACCACGCACAGTTGAGGTGTTTCGTAGTTTGACTCTCGAGGGGGAAAGTCGCTATAGCTGGCTAATTCGGTTTACCTCACGGTCGGGTAAAGAGTTCCCGATGGCGCACTGTGCCATCGATATCAAATTCGGTCAGTTCAACCCGTTTGCCCGCCGGGCCGAACGGAAACGTAATCTTGAAGAATGCCGGCAGTCCGCTATTGGTGATGAGTCCGCCGGTAATCACGAAACTCTTGGACACTCCGACGGCACTCCAGTTGCACGCTCCGGCACCCGATGACTCGAGCTGAAACAGCTCGTCGCCGTATTTGTGGGTTCCGGTCAGGCTCTGGATTGAGAGGTTACAGGGGGTGGCATTAGCGCCCTCGGAGCCATCGGTAGCGGTGCGGTAATTGCCATCGATCAGTGAGTCCGCCTGGGCAGTCTGTGCTGCGCCGAGCGTCGATATCAACAGGATACCGAGAAAGGAGAGAGGTAGTTTCATGGGTGCCCTCATCTTTGTGCCCAACACGAGAGAGGAGTGATGGCGCCATCATAGCGTGCAGGGTTAACGGGGCGTTGATCTGAATCAACTGATCGCGAGGTCGCTCGATATTGAGTCCGGCAGGGCGAGCACGGCAGGATCTCGCAGCATTTCTGATACGAATTCCCAGTCCAGCTCAGTTACCGGTTCCGACGCTACTGCAGCTTGAACACATACAGCGCATTGTGGTCATTGGGACTGATGAGTTCGGGGGCAAGGAAATTGCCGATCCGCCAGGGGCTGCCGCCGTCGCGACCCGAAGGGATGGCGAGGTACTGCTCACCATCAATGGCAAAAGACACCGGAAAACCCTGCACCGAAGTGGCGAGCCGAGTGCGCCACAATTCAGTGCCATTGGTGATGTCGTAAGCATGCACATAACGGTCATAATCGCCGATGAAGAGCAGGCCACTCGCGGTCGAAAGTGCAGCAGTCAGGAATGGCGCTCGCTGTTCGATGCTCCAGTTCTCTGCCATCGTCTCGACATCGAATGCCGCGAGTTTGCCGAATTTGCCTTCCGTGCCGGGCATTTCCATCCACATGCGATCACCCTGATTGCCACCGGAACCAATCTCGAAGGTAGTTTCTCGTGGCGACATTTCCATGCAGGACTGACTGAGCGGAATCACGAATTGGTGGGTAGGCGGGTGATAGCTGCTGGACTGCCAATTATGGCCGCCAGCCGTGGACGGGCACACGGACAGCCATTCGCCGAGCTTCATGTTCTGGATGTCTTCTCGGTAGCGCACTTGACCGGTCTCCAGATTTACTTCGGAGAACACGTTTTGATACACCGTCTGGCGCAGGCCGAGGAATTCGCCGGTGCGACGGTTAAGCTTCCAGAGAATACCGCTCTTGCCGATGCTCAGCAGATAGGGTTCATCGAATAGATCGACAAGCACCTGTTCAAAGGCTTCATCCATATCCAGCGACTCACCCGGGACATGCTGGCGATGCCAGACGATGCGGCCGTCGGTGGGGTCGATGGCGAGGGTGGAGTTGGAATACAGGGCGGCATCCTCGGTGCGCATGCCGCGACTCGCTGCCATCCATGGTTTCGCTTGCGCTGTGCCAAAGAACACCAGATCGAGCACCGGATCCCAGCTGCCAGTCATCCAGACGTCGCCGCCGCCGCGAAATTCCAGAGGCAGTCCGGCCCAAGTCTCATCCCCGGGCTCACCCGGGTGCGCAATCGTAAACGTGCGCCAGAGTTCTTCACCTGTGCGTCCATCATGCGCGGTGATGAAGCAGCTCTCGACATAGAACCGTCCACAGCCGGTGATGCCGTTGATCACCTTTCCGTTCGCCACAATGGGCCCGCTCGTGTTTGTGTAGCCTTTGCCGGCATCGGCAATTTCGACATCCCAGCGCACGGCGCCCGTACGCGCGTCTAGAGCAACCATATGGGCGTCGGTGGTGGCGACGTAGATCATGTCCTCCCACATCGCCAGCGTGCGCAACAATCCACCTTCGCGACCTGCGGGGAATTGGCGTTTGTATTCCCACAGCAGGGTGCCATCCCGACCGTCGAGGGCCTGAATAACGTTGCCGAAGTTGGGAATGAAGATCACACCGTCGCGAACCAGGGGAGCGGGTTGCGAACGCCCGGGTTCCATGCCCCAGACCCAGGCCAGACTCAGGCGACGCACATTGCCAGGGTTAATCTGGTCCAGTGGCGTGTAGCCCTGACTCTGCGGCGTGCGACGCCACCACGTCCAGTCTTGCGGCGCAGGATCTGCCAACTCCTGCGTGGTGACATTGCGGTAACCAGTGACCGGCCGGAATGAGCGGGTGAGTGCGCTGTCGCTACGGTAGAGGGTAGCTATTTCGGGAATCTGGTTACGGGCATTCGGTGAGGGTATTGTACCGGCGCGACCCGGCACCGGCAGGCGCGCCTCTTGGGATTGCGCAGTCCGACTCGCGTCGATGAACACAAGCCCGGTGGAGTCCAGACTCAAGGCTGTCTCTCGTGCCGGTTGGTTGTTGCGACTCAGCACGAAGGCGCCCAGATTGGCGTAATCTGCAGCACTCAGACTGCCGGGTGCCTGCGGCGGCATGGTGCGTTGGAGCAGGTCCAGCAATTCGGAAATTCCACGATTAGCCCAGTCCCGTGCGAAGTTGGCACCGGTCAGTGCCGGTGCCTCGAAGGCGCCCTGCAGATCTGGTAGGTGACAGGTAGCACAGTTTTGCTGATAAAGCAGACTGCCGCGTTCGGCTTGCTCGGCAGTATAGGCAGCGAGGTTCGGTTCCTGGCCAGCCGCATGGGCAGCGAAGACACTGCCGAGTAACACCGGGACCCACAATTGTCTGGCTTGCATGAGTCGGGTCACGTCATTCCTGCCTTACGCTGAGTGTGGTCTGGGCAGCGGCGCGCTCGGCACTGGCTCGGGCAAACTGTTCCTCGTTAAGGTAGGTGATCCCGACCCAGGCATGGCTCATTTCATCCACACCGCGACGACCGAAAACAACCCATTGATTCGGATCAGGATTGATCGGGTTATTCGCAGTATTGTCGAAGACAGAGGTGAATTTGAGAACCGTGCCCTTTGGCAACAGGGGCTTCGCCTCGTCCGCATAGAGATAGGAGATCTGCCAGTTGTGATTGTACTTGTCGACCTGGCTAAGAACTTCCTTGTGCCCATCCGGGTAGATTGCTTCCATCGACATCACCTTGCCACGCATGTGCAAATGGGGACGATAGCTGTGGATGACAGCGGCTGACTCCAGCACGTAATCGCCTTGCAGCACCTGATAGCTGTTCGGCGGGATCAGGATGTCCTGACCGCGCGCCATGCCATTGCGTCCGTCAACGCGGAACATGGCTTCGCCCACCGTCTCGAGCTCTGGCTGCTTACCTTCGGGATAGAACCACAGGCCTACTTCGACGACGTCGCCATCTCCCTCGGCTCCCACGGGGAAGTAGTGCAGATTCCACTCGATGCGACCATTGGGTGGTACGCGCATACCGGTGCCCTCGGGATAGATTTCCCAGGACTTGCCAACTCCGTAGCGGGCGAGGGCGACCTGTCGGCGTTCGCCTTCAGGGACCAATACCGCATGGCCGTGATGCACGACTTTCTTGCCCAGTGGGTAAGAAGGTTTGAATTCAGCTGCACGCAGCCAGCGCTCATGATCGAGCCCCTTGAACGCCACCGTTGGCGACCACCATTGGTCTTGCCCATTGGCGATGACGTCATAGGGCGCTGATTTGATAATCAGGTCCGGTGGTCCCAGCTGATCGCTCAGCTGCCAGGCACTGCCGCTGGGAATCGTGACGGGTGGGGGCAGATCGGCCGGATTACCTTCGGGTGCCCCGGCGTCGACCCAGGCGGCGATCATCGCGATCTGCGCTTCGCTAAGCGAGGCGTCATTCTTGAATTGCTGGATGCCGGTCGTGGGATCGATGTGCCACGGCGGCATGATGCGCTTGGTCGTGCGATCCTTGATCAAAGGCGCAAACGGGCGCACCTGGGGATAGGTCATGAGCGCCATTGGACCGATGCCCTCCGGGTTATGGCAGGTCACACACTTTTCTTGCAGGATGGGCGCGATATCCCGCGAATACGTTAATGGCTCCTGGGCCGTGGCCATACCGCCTGTCACCAGACAACCCAGCAGCAGGGCTGGCAGGAAAAGATGAGGCAGTAAATCACGCTGTTGCAAATCACGGTTCTGCAATTCAGGCTGAGGCGATTTCATATCAGTCTCCTGTTGCGCTAGTCGCTTATCTCCACCGGGAAATAGACATTGGTGTGACAACAATAAAATTCGAACGCGGCGACATCATCGATCGTCTGCAATCGAATCAGGTAGGTCCCCGGGGCATCAAAGGTGGCCTCGGTGGAAAAAGCGGTGCCGTGCGTGGGGGTCATATATTCCAGCGCACTGAAGTGCACGGCGCCCGGTCCACTGTGCTTGGCCCAGCCAATCCAGACCTCGGGATCGGGATGCTCAACCAGTGCGCTGAGCGCGACAGCCTGCCCCACCTTGCCGTGCAGAGTCGATGCGGCGATCAGGCCCCGGCGGCCCCTGACACCGACATCCATCGGGCTGAGTTTGACGAGAGGAGCAATGTCCCCGCGGCCGTCGGCGGCAGGCTCATCGAGGACAAAGGCCGGTTTGATATGCCCTGGCACGCTCAATGCCTGACCCGCACTGCTTAGGTGCCATTCAATCGTTTCATCGCGACCGAAGCTGGCGGGAACGGTAATTGTAAACACGCAGAACTTGTGACGATAGGCCGGCGGCAACGGATCGAAGTGCGAGGGCAACATGGCCGGGAAACGGTCATCACTCAGGTAGTTATCGGGTCCAGGAGCAATCGACAGACTCTGTTCGGTGTTAAGGTTGAAATAACTGAAACACAGGGTCCGTGTGCCATCCTCATTCGGGAACCAGCCGTCAAAAAGTGGGACGACAGGTTGTCCTCGGGGACGAATTACTTCGGCAGACCATGTTTGCTGGGATAACTGAATTTGTTGGGCCTTGCCAGGACCAGGTTGGGTGGCTGCTATCACCAGTAGCAGCAGACTCAGAGTGACACGCGTTAATCGAGTTCCCATAGCACCGGCCTTTTTTGAGCTCTTTTTTGTGCGGGTGTTTTTGTATTTGTTAGCAGGTACCGCGTTGAATGCGGTGAGGACTGCCAGCGCCTGACAGACCGATGGTACTCGATACCCGGGTACTTGTCTCTCCTGATGGCAGCATTAAGTGCTTGTACAATTGTGCTAGACTCGAACCCGGTTCCCGGTCCGACGCCGCAATCCGTCAGGAGTTGACGCTAATGAGAATAAGAACGATCGTCCTCCGCATGCGCCAGTGCTGTTTGCCCTTGGCTGTAATCGCCTTGGTCGGTCCCACCGTTCTGGCGCAGCAGGGCGCACAAGATGGCGAATGGTCCAGCTATGGCGGTGACCTCGGTCACACGCGTTACTCCCCTCTGCGGCAGATCGATGCCAGCAATTTCGATTCACTGGAACTGGCCTGGAGTTTCAAGACTGACAACTTAGGGCCGACGCCGGAATACCGGTTCCAATCGACACCACTGATGATTGATGGTGTGTTGTATTCCACTGGCGGTTCGCGCCGGGCGGTAATAGCACTCGACGCAACCAACGGTGAACTGTTATGGATGCACCGACTGGAAGAGGGGGCCAGAGCCGAGGCGGCGCCACGGCAACTATCCGGACGCGGGCTCTCTTATTGGGAAGAGGGTGACGACAAACGCATCCTGTACGTGACACCGGGTTACCAGCTAGTGGCCCTCGATGCGCGGACGGGGCAGCGCATCCCAGGATTCGGCGAAGATGGCATCGTTGACCTGAAACAGAACGATGATCAGGTCATGGATCTCATCACCAGTGACATCGGTCTGCACTCGACACCGGCTATCGCAAAAGATGTGGTCGTCATCGGCGCCGCGCACAGTACCGGTGGCAATCCCCGCAGTCGCGAGAACGTGAAGGGCTATGTGCGTGGTTTCGACGTGCGCACGGGCGAACGGCTGTGGATTTTCCACACGATTCCCATGCCGGGGGAATATGGCAACGAGACCTGGCTGGGCGACTCGGCGAGCTATACCGGTAACACCGGCGTGTGGGCCCAGATTTCAATCGATCCCGAACTGGAAACGGTGTATCTGCCCGTTGAGGCGGCGACGGGAGACTATTACGGCGCATATCGGCCCGGCAATAACCTGTTTGCCGACTCCCTCGTGGCCGTGGACTTGCACACAGGAGAGCGCAAGTGGCACTACCAGCTCGTGCATCATGGTATCTGGGATCATGATATTCCCTGTGCCCCGATCCTGCTCGACATTATCGTCGATGGTCGTCCGATCAAGGCGGTGGCGCAACCGACGAAGCAGGCATCGCTTTATGTCTTCGATCGCGTCACCGGTGAACCGGTGTGGCCGATAGAGGAACGTCCGGTCGAGATCGGTGAGGTACCCGGCGAGTGGTACTCGCCAACTCAGCCGATCCCGACCAAACCGCCAGCCTATGACCGGCAGGGTACGACAGAGGCGGACCTCATCGACTTCACTCCGGCCTTGCGCGCGGCGGCACTCGAACTGGCGAGCTGGCACAAGCTGGGCCCTATCTTCACACCGCCGGTCGTCAGCCAGATCGATGGCCCCCTCGGGACCCTGATGGCACCCGCTACCGGCGGTGGGACGAACTGGCCAGGCGGGTCTTACGACCCGGAGACGAACACGCTGTATGTCTCCTCCAACAGCTCGGTGGCGAGTCTTGGGCTTGTGCCACCGTATCCAGGGCAGTCCGACATGGCTTATATCCAGGGCAATGCCGCGACCGGGCCCCGGACGTCGGGCGGTGCAGGTTCGTCTGCCGGTGGCGGTCGCACGGAATTCGAGGCGGCACAGGCACAGCGCCCCCAATCCAGTCGCGGCCGCCCTCCGGTCGGGCTGCGGGTAGAGGGCCTGCCGTTGTTGAAGCCTCCTTACGGTGTGATCACCGCAATCGACATGAATGCCGGGACGATTCGCTGGCAGATCCCTCACGGGGAGACCCCCGATGCAGTCCGTAATCACCCTTTGTTACAGGGACTGACACTGCCGCGTACCGGGCAGAATGCCTCGGTCGGCACGCTCGTGACTGGCGCCCTGTTGATCGCCGGAGAGGGCGAGACAACCACGAATGCCGCCGGAGCCACGGTGGCGTATCTGCGTGCCTATGACAAAGCTACGGGCAGCGAAGTAGGCGCCCTGGAACTACCGGCGCCGCAGTCGGGTTCGCCGATGACGTATCGTGTTGCGGACCAGCAATATCTCGTGATCGCGGTCAGCGGCAGCGGCTATTCGGGCGAACTGCGCGCTTACAAGCTTCCCTAACTATCTGAAATTACATAGAAAAACCGCAGCGATCGGGGCGATCGCGCCCCGCGCTGACAGAACACGCCAGAGCTTGAAAGCTGGGCCGCAATAGGTAACCATTTCATTACGTAACTATTTTGTTACATTTTATCCTCTCCGGAACCGAGAGCCCATGGAAACCACCGAGATCGATGCCGTGTTGCAGGCACTGGCCAACGCTGATCGCCGCAAGATACTGGACCTGGTGAAAGCCGATCCGGGATGCACTGTCAGCAGCGTGGTCAAGCACTTCGATACAAGTCGGGTGGCGATCATGCGGCACCTCAATGTGTTGTACGACTGCAAGCTCTTGCTGCATGAGAAAGTAGGTCGCAGTCGTCATCTTTATCTGAACAGTGTGCCTATCCAGCTAATTTACGATCGCTGGACGGATGAATACGGCGCTTTCTGGGGAGGCCAACTGGCCGATATCAAATACCGCGTAGAGCGGGGTGAAAATAATGACTAAGGCAATTTCCACGATCTTTATCGCCGGAACCATCGACGCTGTCTGGCGTGAAATCACCAAGACAGGAGAGGCGCAGAAGTGCTTCTTCAACAATGTCATGCACACGACAGGCCTGCGTCCCGGGGCCATGATCCAGATGCGTTCAATCAGCAACAAATATGTCGGAGTAGTTGGTGAAGTCCTCGCCATCGAACCGCCATACCTGTTCTCCCACACGTTCAAGTTTACGAGTTATGACGATCCGTATTGCAAGGTCACCTACAAACTGCGTGAAGTGGCAGGCGGGGTCGAGTTCACCCTGATCTCGGAGGACCTTGTCGAAGGCTCGAAGACCGCGAAGCAGATGACCAGTGGTGGCGAGATGATCGTCAAGAGCCTCAAGGGCATCGTGGAGAACGGCAAACCGCCCTTCGGGATGCGCGTACTGCATCGCATCATCGGCGTGACGGAGCGCTTTACTCCGGAACGCTGCAAGGTGGAACACTGGCCGCTGGTGGATGTAGCCAGCAGCCCGCAGCACACCCGATCCGAATCAGGCGAGGTAACTCCGCGATGAACGATTCCGTAACAACTGCCGCCGATAGCATGGTAGCCAATCTGGCGAAGAATACCGGCAAGTCTCTGGATGTCTGGCATGCCTTGCTGAACAAGCAGGGCTTTTCTGCAGACTCAAAGCACGGTGAGATCATGAAATTCTTGAAAGGCGATGCCGGAGTCTCCCACGGCTATGCCAATCTCATCGCCCTGCGTTTCCGGGCTCCACAAGTAGCGGAGGACGACGCGCTTGTTCAGGCTCAGTACGCAGGCGAGAAGGTGGCATTACTACCGATCTATAACAGCTTGATTGCAAAAATTGGAAAATTCGGGAAAGACGTCGTCATTGCGCCGAAGAAGAGCTACGTTAGTTTGCGTCGCTCGAAGCAGTTTGGGTTGATTCAACCGTCGACGAAGACCCGAATTGATGCCGGCATAAATCTGGCTGCTATCAACGCCAAGGGCAGATTGGAGCCGTCAGGCAGTTTCAATGCGATGGTCAGTCATCGGGTCAGGATCGAGGCTATCGGGGAAGTGGACGCGGAGTTGCTGGCTTGGTTAAGAGCAGCTTACGACAAGGCTTGAAGCTCTCAGAATTCGCGAAATGCCGCTATTCCACACGCTGGGGATGAATTCGGAATGTATTTTCTGGTAACGTGCCTGCTCCAGTAAAAGAACAAGAGGCAAAACACCCATGTTCAGACGGGCTTGTGGTTTCATCTGTGCCTTCGCACTGCCGGGTGCCATTCATGCAGACATTGTCACCGGAACGTCGGGCAGTGTCGAAGTCACACCGCTCATTCATTCCAGCGTACAACTCGAATATCAGGGCATGGTTATTCACATCGATCCCTGGAACCGGCTGGGCTTACCGGGGGCGAAACCTGCAGATCTCTTGCTCATTACAGATGATGTAGGGCACCACCTGGATGTGTCTGCAATTGCCAAGTTGCGAAAATCAGGCGCGCCGCTGGTGATGGCGGCAAATGGAACCGACCAGATTGATGAGGGCATTGTGCTCGACAATGGTGAAGCAATCCGTGTCGCTGGCGTAACGGTAGAGGCGATTGCGGCCTATGACATTATCCCTGGCGAGCCTTCTCATCCCAAGGGTCAGGCAAACGGATATGTCGTCACCTTCGGCGGTCTGCGATTCTATTTCGCTGGAGTGACAGAATGCGTGGACGAGGTTAAAGCACTGCGAGATATCGATGTTGCCTTTCTGCCTATGAATGTTCCACTTGGTCGCATGACACCAGCTGCCGTGGCCGAATGTGCCCGACTCATCAATCCCCGGATTCTCTATCCCTACCATTACGATCAGGACTATGCGCGACGTGCCTTGCAGCCCGATTATGTCGGACCCGGCCTGCCAGAAGGGCTTTCGGTCGAGCAGACCCTGCAGCGCCTTGAGGCAGAACTCGAGGGCAGTGACATCGAGTTGCGCCTGGCCGAGTTCTACCCGCCTTTGGACTAGCGATCCTGGTTGTTGAGCTCGCCGTCGTGATTGTGGTTTGTGGCAGATTGCAGCGACCACGGTGCTCTGCTACCTTCCCTGTAGTTCGTGAATCAGAGGCACGGGGAATGAGCAGACAGCATGACAGATGAGCAATCCAACAAACCAGGCATTGGCGCAACGCTGAATCGACGCACCGTTTGCAAGATGGGACTCGCGACGGGGCTCGCAGTCCCGGTAACCGCGCTGGGTCAGCCCCCCAATCGGGCGCGTCCGCAAGCGGGCGATACACTCGTTTTCGAAGACGGTCCGCATACGGGGGAAACAGTCCGACCTGAGTTGCTGACGCTCGACCAGAAGCCGGTTGCTGCGCTCGCGCGAGACCCCGAAACCAACGTGTTGCGCGACGGATCCCGATTAAATCGCGTCATGATCACTCGCATCGATCCCGCCCGACTGACTGAAGAATTCAGGATAAACGCGGCCGAGGGAGTCATCGCATATTCTGCCGTTTGCACCCATACCGGTTGTGATGTGATCAATTGGGATGACGAGAGGCAGCGCATGGCGTGCCCGTGTCATGAGTCGCAGTTTGATATCTATGATGGCGCGAAAGTCGTAGGCGGTCCGGCTCCGCGGCCGTTAGCGATGCTTCCTCTTTACGTAGAAGAAGGAATCGTCAAAGTAGCTGGCGCATTTAGCGGCAGGGTAGGATTCACCCAACAATTCTAGAAACGGGTGCTTGTCGTTGTGAAATCAATAACAAAAATGGGGACGAGTATGAATGCTGGAGTCAAAATTCGCGCTGCGGTGTGTGTTGCAGGATTGTTGGGGTTTGCGCCAATGCTCTGCGCACAATCGTTGCCGCCGTACAACCCGGTGACGGCTGAGCGCTTGCAGAATCCGGAGGCCAGGAACTGGCTGATGTACCGTGGTAGCTATGATTCCCACGGCTACAGCGAACTGCATCAGATCAATGCCGACAACGTCGACAAACTGGTGCCGGTGTGGAGTTTCTCGACGGGATTGCGCGAAGGCCATCAGGCCCCTCCGATCGTCAACGACGGTTACATGTACGTTACGACACCGCAGAATCACATTCTCGCCATTAATGCACGCACCGGCGACCTGATCTGGCGTTATGTTCGCTATCTGCCCGATGATCTCCAGCAGTTTCATCCCACGAACCGGGGAGTCGCGCTGTTCGGTGACCGGGTGTATCTCGCCACAGTCGATGCCTTCCTGGTCTCGCTCGATGCGTTGACAGGGGAGGTGATCTGGGAAGTCGAAGTTGAGGATTATTATAACGGCTATTATATGACCATGGCGCCGCTAATCGCCGATGGCAAGGTAATGGTCGGGGTGTCAGGCGGAGAGTTGGGGATTCGCGGTTTCGTTGCCGCTTTCGACGTGGAAACCGGAGCGCCGGCCTGGAAGACCTATACCATTCCGGGGCCGGGCGAACCGGGATCTGAGTCCTGGCCCGGCGATACCTGGAAGACTGGCGGCGTACCGGTGTGGCTGACTGGTTCCTATGATCCCGAACTCAATATCGCCTACTGGGGCACCGGCAACGGCGGCCCCTGGATGGGTGATACCCGACCGGGTGACAATCTCTATTCCTCGTCTGTGATCGCGCTCGATGTGGCGACAGGCGAATTGAAGGCACACCATCAATACCACTGGAATGATTCCTGGGACTGGGACGAGGTGTCAGCTCCCTTGCTGATCGACTATCAGCGTGCCGGCAGGACGGTGAAGGGCATGGTGCATCCGGCGCGCGACGGGTATTTGTGGTTTCTCGAACGCGCCGCAAACAGTATCGGATTTGTCGATGCGAATCCCTACGTCTACCAGGACGTTTTCACCAGCATCG
>Ga0222714_10005405_pt1 | contig 12163 bp, 16 predicted proteins | sample C33_3DmetaG_FD_165048 | JGI IMG/M metagenome (GOLD analysis project Ga0222714, IMG submission 165048) | Estuarine water microbial communities from San Francisco Bay, California, United States - C33_3D | ecosystem: Environmental > Aquatic > Marine > Unclassified | place: USA: California... | reverse complement strand
TGTCCCACACATCTGTTTCAATTCCATATTGAAATGTGTTAAAGAACAATGTTGAATATGATGAAACTTTTAATCTATCTTTTGATGTTGTTCCTGCTGCACGGACTGGCAGTCTATCATCAACCACACTATCATATGTCGTTGTTACAACTCTACCACTCTTATTGGCGAGCATGGGAACTTCAAACACAGTCCTATCGTGCCCGAAAGGTCCAAAAGAATTGTCTGAGATTCTAAAATTAGCCATTATATTGCTCTCATACGAGTTACTAATCTTTTAGCTCTATTTGGAACTTGACGATACCACGCAGAATCAACCATTTCATCTGCTGCAGTATTCCAATCTCTATTATCTACACCCTTCTTCATTCCCTTGAATTTAGACAAGCGTGGATAACCTAAGTTGAACATCATATTAGCAATAATCAATTGAGCTTCTTCTGGCAAATCATCAAAGTCTGAATATAACTTGGTGCAGTCTGACAGTACTGTTTCGATATCTTGCTCGAAGGCTTCAATGACTCTAGATTCTGATACTGGTGTACCGACTTCTTGCCCATGTTCTGGGTCGTCATCTTTAACAAGATGCCCGATACCAAAAGTAGGATAACCCAAATGATCCAAATAAATTTTGTGTTCGATGCCTTCATCGGCAGCCAACTCTTCTCTTAATGTAGTAAGGTTCATACTTTATTTTCCTTTGCAGCCATTAACATTTTTTCAACGCGAGATTGTTGAGCTCGATTCTTTTCTCTCAACCACTTATTTGCATCGTAGATAAACAATTTCCTGTTTGGACCTTTTGGTCCAATTTTTGGTTGTTTTTTGCTCCAATGAACAGGATCGTCACCAGTACCTGCAACAGCTGGACCGGTAACGTTTGCAGGAGCATCTTCTAAAAGCTCTTTAAGTGTTTTGGTTGTATTCTTCTTTAGCATCGAAATGCTCTCTTTAAGTTCTTTTTCTAAAAACTTTTCGTCATCAATTTGATCTTCAGTATATTCTCTAAGCAATAAGAGTGCTGCGCCAACAGTTGCCATACGACTTCCAAGACCAACCTTTGTAAGCAATCTTTTGAGGTTAAAGATCAAACGATCAAAAGGAGTCATTGCATCCTTTTCATCTTTTGACTCTGCCTTTTTTAACCGCTTACCGTCAGCATCAATGAGACCAAGCTTATATGCTTCAGTCTTACTAAAAGGAGTTGATAGCCTTTTAATGAATTGGTAGACTATGATAAAGTCTACTGCTGATGCTTCGTTTAGTTGTTTCATATCTTTCTCAGTCTATCTACAACAAATGGATCCATTACAATATCGGAACCATATATTGTTCTTTTGTCTGGTCCGATTCCAATAATCTTTTCAGGCCAAAAATTCAATAAAACCAAGAAAGGTTTAAGTGCTGGTAAATAATCTTCAAGTTTATAAACCAGCATTTGTGTGATGGCTTCAGTTTCAAAGACATTATATAGCACAATCAAATGATTCATTACCAATCTATCTTTTAGGTCTCTTTTAAGCAAATACTTATTGAACAACCGTTTGATATACTTGATTCTATTTACATCATCTGTAAATTCTAAGACATCTACACAGTTTGGATTATTATAAGCTTTTGCCGCAAATAACGCAAAGTTAGCGTCGTCAACATAATCATACATGTTTTATTTTTCTTATTACCAAGAACTTAATGAAGCTCTTTTCCATACGTTATTAGCAACACACACATAAATGTAATCAGTGTCATAACGAATTTGACCTTGAGTACCTGTTGCACTATTTGAAGATACAGTATCTCTAGTTGTAATTCTCAGCTGATTATTCGCAACAGTCAACTGGTTGATGGTAGTAATACCGGTACTGTTAAGATTAGCAGTCACTGTGGTATTACTACCATTCAACGTAGTATTAGCATTGACAGTCAGCCGATTGATTACCGTGTTTGCAGGAACGGAACCAAATAGATTCTTTAGTGTAATCTTTTTGGATGCGGGTGTTCCATTAGGATCATCCACGATAACTAGAAGATCTTCACTTGCTGCAGTCGTTAGACTGGAAAGTTCGGTGATTTTCTTATCGGCCATAGTTCAAATCCTATTAACTGTCTGGGAGTAGGTCATCGTCAGCAGCGTCACCAGCAATGCTGCTCATAGCAACAAGACATTCGACTTTCTGACGAACAACACTATTCGAATCGGTATATTCTGCGCCCACATAGTTCCAACCAGCATGATGAGTATTAGCTGTAGAAACTCCCTGTTCTGCAACGCTTACACCAAATACGCGATTACCATCTACAGTAGCAGAAGTATCGATTACGTAGTTTGGCTTCTGGTTTACAGTATATTGTGCACCAGAAAGCGTGCCACTTGTAAGTTCTGTGTTTGCAGTAAGTGTAAGTACTGTGCTATTAGCAATTGCGCCAATAACTGCATCGCCGCCGGCACCAGCAATACTGATTACATCTCCAACAACATAGTTGTTAGAAAAGAATGTACCAGTACCTGTAACGGTAAGACCGCTTAGATCTACAGTGCCAGGAGATGCTACGTCGTCGTTTAGACCCCAACTAGCCATTTTTTTATTCTCCTCTGATCTTTTTTAGAATTGATCTAAAAGTCTCGCCTTTCTCGGCTTTGACTTCTTCTTTGACGTCTGAGCTCTTAGGTTCATCTGGATTTACCTTGATCTCATCCTTTTTCTTTTTCTTTTCATCTTCCTCATCGTCGTCGTCTTCATCTTCATCTTCTTCTTCATCGTCGACGTTGATTGTTACATCTTCATCCTTTTTCTTGGCTTCTTCAACCTTCTCTTCAGAACAAGAGCCTTCATGTACTTTACCACATTCTGGGCAAGGTTCTGCTTCTTCAGATTTTTCGCCTTTATAGTTCTTGTCTACGTAGTCAAAGAACTTCTTCTTTTCTTCGTCAGACTTAAAATCTGCAGGTGAATCTACGCCAAATTTCTTGAGTGCGGCTTGAAAGAATGCTTGATATTCTTCCTTTGAGCCTTCTTCAACAGGCTTAGCTTCTGGTCTTTTACCAGCAATAATATCTCTAATCATTGCTGTAAGATCATCGTCCTGTCTGAATGGATTAATTGTCATCTTACTTCTCCTAAGAGTTTTGTTTCCTGATCTATTTATAATCTACACATCATCAATGTCGTCTCTACTGATATAATCAGACAGGACAAATTTTCTATTTGGATTTACTGAAACCTTAAATCGAGTAAGTAGATCTCTATTTACCAAACACTCACTATGGGAGTTTTGCACGGTTAATCCAATTGGAACATTATCATACAGCTTATTATTGAATCTGAGTTTCATATAGACTATGGGTCTTTCATCAATTGGACCCATATGACTTGGTTTACTTATGCCAACAATTCTAAACTTTGCAGTTTTGCCATTCTTTTTAATTACAACAAAATCATCCTTGACTTCCATTTCATCAACTTTAAGCATAGTTGCTTTAGTACCATTACCGGTATCCATTTTTGCTCTTACTGGACCCAATAGATCAAAGTCAATCTGCTCTAAATATCCGCATTGTTGAGAAAATGATTGTTTACGATGCAATGGATTCTGAATATATTTAATCACTGCTTCCATAGTATCTACCTTAGATGATGGCTCTTGTGGTACTAAAGTCATATCATAAGATTGAAAATTAGATCCAAGACCAGGTGATCCATTACACTCTAGAATATAAATTTTGCCACCAACTACTGCATGGTCTACACCTACTAGATATGCACCTGTTGATCTGGCTGCAGCAATGACTACTTCTTTTTCTTCATCCTCTAATATGTATGGTACAGTTTCAGCACCCATATGTCTATTAGATCTGAAATCGCCTTTTGGCTTAATTCTTTTTGTTGATGCAATGATCCTACCATTAAGTACAACAGTACGTACGTCAAACTTAAGAGGAATAAACTCTTGAACAAGAATCTCTGCTTTGAATTTCCAAAGTGATTGAATAACTGAAACCAAAGATTCCATATCAGTTACTTTTGAAACACCAATGCCTTGAGTACCTGTCAATGTTTTAATAATTACTGGAAACTTACCACCAATTCTGCTATGAGCATCTTCAATAGACTTGGTGTTATTTACTAATGCAGTTCTTGGTGTAAGGATATTTGAATTCTCAAAGACAGTATAGGCTGACATCTTATTATCGCATAAAAGCATTTCATCACGACCGTTAATCATAAAACATCCAGCACTTTGAAGTGTAGATACTAATGCAAGACCAACTTCATTTTCAAGAGCACCGGCTCTTACAAATACTACTGTTTTGCTTGTATCAATAACTAGATCTTTATCACTACCATCATGATTCTTAATTGTTACTTCACCTTTGTCTAAATCATTCTTAGAAATCCAAGCTTCTGTAGTGACAATAAGATTACAATCTAATCCTCTTTTTTGACAAGCTGCAACAATCATACCTGCTACAACTTCTGGCTTTTTACTTTTTGACTTGGTAATAATCAATACTGAAATTTTGTCTAGGTCATCATCTTTTAGAGCTTCTAAAATTTCATGATCACGATCCATAATTTCTTGCATAATCTGAAATTGATCGTGATTTTGCCTTTCCTCTTTCATAGGAAGATTAGATCTAAATGATGAAAACGACTTACTCATTTATTTCCTCTATGAGTACTTCTAAATCTGTAGTACCCTTAAACAGACGATGAAACACATTCTTTTTTATTTTGACTCTATCATATCTCTTCAATAACATTGGTAATTCATCATCTAATTGTATTTCCCAGCCTTCACCTTTAAGTACTTGTACAATTCTTGTATTATGATCTCTATGCCATTCTAACAAGTCTTGATCAATATTACAGCTAAAAACTCTGTGCAATCCTATATCATCTATCCATTCTATATATGGCATCTACCAAAAGGCCCCCGGATTATCCACTTGCATACCCAGCGATTTAGCATATCGAGGCAACCTACAAGCCCAATATGATGCTGTGGTTTTATCATTACGTGTGTCACATTTATGTCTAGCAGCGAAGGACTTACGAGCTGCTGGATCATTTATTTTAACTTTAAGACCCGTTGAATCCCCGAACTCAATCTTTTTGATATTTCCTGTATCTGGATTTCTGACGTAGACAACAAACTTTTTGCTTCCGCCTCGTTTGGGTTTATTTAATTCTGGTTCTTTTTCTTCAACAAGTGGACAATCTAGGGGGACTTCCTTTTCATCATATACTCCCCATAGACCAATATCTGTAGTCTCTAGGATTTCTTTGTTAGTACCTGTTACTTTCAAATCACCTTTTGCATAGAGTTCACGGGCCTCTTCAAAGAACTTGAAATAGGCTTCAGAACCTGGCCTATAGATGTTATCAACAAAATGGATTCCCTTGGATTCCATTACATCAATAGCATCGATAATTCTAAAATCTTTAAATGTTTTCATTAGCCTTTTGCTTTCTTCCATAAATCAGCATCTGCTGTAGTACGAGTTTTTCCACCGGTGATGAATGAATTAACTCTTGCAAAAGCCCACTGATGTTGACCAGCACCTGGCCTATGACTTTTGTTCCAAGCGGCCATGCCACGATCGTATACTTGTTTTAGGATACTATATGGAATGCCGGACTTGGCAGCTTTCTTTTGCAAAGCTTCAATTTGTTTTTCTTGAAGTACTTCTTCAGGAAAAGCTTTATGATATGCTACTGTGTACTTAGATTTTCTCTTTGTACCATCATGGCCACTTGTGCCATGTTCAATCAGTTTTTTTTTATATCCTCTGACTCTAACCTTAAGTTAGCAAGCTTTGCAACATCAGCAATCTTTTTTGGTGTTCCAATCTTTTTACCACCCTTATTCCAAGAGATGATATGTTTACCACCTTCGGTATCAAGATCTCCTCTACTCTTTCCTTGCATTGCAAGGTTTACAAGAGCTGTGACGGGTATACCCTTGCTAGGTCCTGGAACATCCTTGCTAAGTTTACCATACTTTTTAGCTAATGCCTCTCTATCAGCATTGTTGAGGTATACCATTGGAACTCTATCACCAGGAGTGATTTTGAAATCACGATTCTTGACCATTGATAGAATACCTTTGGCCATATCCTTTGACATCTCTTCGGCAATCTCAACTTCTTCATCGAGTTTACCACCAGCTCCAACAAAGGCTGCAATTGCCATCTTAGTTCTTTCCTCTTTTGACTTACCATCAAATTGAGGAGCATCAGACTTATGGAAATCGCTGATCCAAGCACCTAGACCATCACTTGCTTTAAGTTTCTCTTCTAGTTGTTGAGCAATAAATTTTGAGGTGATAGTATCTATATCCACATCTTCAGCCAAAGCTTTCTTGAAATCTTCTGGAGATTTCTGAAGCTTCTTCATATAGTCGCCCTTTTGAATTGAGGTGCGCATTTTATTAAACTTATCAAGAGCAACTTGTGCTTGTGGAACTGTAAGCTTTACAGTTTTGCCATTAGCAAATTTGACTGGCTTTAGACCTCTTAATGAGATAACCTTACGTAGCTGCATGATGATATTTACATCTTTTTCATCATCAGCAGCATCTGAATTAGTATCAATATCTGCTGGATCTATTCCTCTTCTTGAGCCCATTGCCTTTAAAGCATCTGCCCTAGCTGATGCTTCACTATGAACTCTATATTCTTTACCCATCTTAGATGCATAAGCAGTAGCACTTTTTAGATCTTTAAAAACTTTTCTTTCTCCAGTTTTCTTACCCTTGGCATCATATTTTACAGCAACATAAAATTCTTCAATAGTTTCTCCAATAAGAGATTTAATGGTCTTAGCATCTAGACCCATCTTTTTAGCAATCCATTCGGGTGATTTGCCTTGTTGCATGTACATATGCAACTCTTTCATCTTACCTTCATCAAGTTCTTCACCCATCTTAAATAGACGTTTTACTTTGCTACCGACCTTGTCATATTGCTTTTGATACTTTTCTGCATCAAACCAAAATTGAGTTCCAATCGACCATTTTTGTCCAGCACCTTGTTTACGATCTAAGAACCAAGCAACAGATTTACCAGCCTTCATATCGGCTGCAGCTTGCTTTTCCCAAGGCTCACTACGTTTGCGCAGCATATCACTGCTTGGTCCACTCTTATAGAATTTGCTAACATCCGCTTCGGACATCATAGCATATTCTTTGCCAGTAAGTACATCGGCACGCTTAACTTTAGCGTATCTTTCAGCTTTACCCTGATCGTCAAACCTAGCTAGAACTTTTCCTGACTTAGGATCAACAACTACAAAGTCATCTTTGGCTTCATGTACTTTAAAGCTATAAAGTGGATCTTTCTTTTCAACAGGTTTGAATGATTCCTTTAAGAAATCAGCAACCTTTTTATTTCTTGATTCGGACATAATGGACTCTTCCTCTTCCTTGATATTCTTTTTCACAATATCGAAGATCTTTTTCTTATCTGCATTACTGAGTTTGCTGGGTAGGCCTTCAAACGCGCTCTTCATCATGTTATTTTTGATGAGCTCACGAAGTTTAGTACCACTCATACCAGCAGCGCCTTCAGCATCTGGATCTCTCTCACCAGCAGAGACTACAACAATCTTATCAAAGTTATAGTCTCTACCGTTGTATTTGTTTAGGAGTGTTTTGAATTCGGTGTATCTATCTGAGCCAACAACTACAACAAAGGTATCAAAACCTTCTTTTTCAGTTTCTTGGGCTACACCGATAATATTCTTTGCGGGAGACTTTTTAGCAATGCCAAAAGCCTTTTGCACTAGACTCATTTTAGTGTTATAGTCTAGTGGATTCTTTTTATTATCCTGTGAATGGCTTAAATATAATCTTGGTTCGCCATTGAACTTTTTTGCTGTATCCTTCACTACATTAGCCAACTTCTCGTGACCGATAGTGGGAGGGTTCATACGACCAAAATTTACGACTACAGTCTTTGCCATGACAGGTTTTCCTTAGACTTACTGTTCTAGGTTTATTTATAAAACTTTAGAACTTGTTAATACATTTGAGCCTCATAAATTCAATAATATTATCAATAGTTCGTATCTTCTCATGATCAGGTTGAGTTGGTTGAAGTCCACATGTAGGAGTACAACCACTCAACATAACCAATAAGAAGATAAGTGTCAAACTTTTCATAAGTCGTTTACAACTTTTTAGATTGGGTGTATAATAGTGCTTGACACTTTTGAAAAGGTTACTTTTGCCAACCTTTAAGTACTGTGGGACTAAAGTTGTTGAAACTGAATTCCCAACGATCAACAATCTTGACCGCACCAGTATTATTGATGGCAACATAACCTTCCGGATCAGTAGTTTTAAAGCCTTTTGCTGTTTTAACAAAGGTCTTTGCAACTGAACCAGCTTTATTCATCTTATTGACAATCATCATTTTAGCTACTGTAAGCTCATTGAATAATTCAAAAACTGGAATCAGGTTATTTGGGTTTGAAAACACATTTTGAATCATTGTGTTTTTACTCGCTTTGACCTTTGCTTTTCCAGCATCAGATTTTCTCTTATCTTCTTCCTTTTTCCACCAGCCTCTAATATGTCTGAATAGACCGGCAACATGCTGTCTGACTTTTGGATAAGGAATTCCTTGTCTCACGAAAGAGTTATTGTAAGACTTTACTAGATCTCTTGTTTGCTTATCTCCTGCAATCACTTCCAAAACATTTGAATTGACTCTTGCCAGAGTAGCTTCGGCTTTCTTAAGCATTGCATACAATTGTTTTGTTTCATCTGCAGTAAATGAAGCTGATCCGGATAGATCAGAATACATTGCATCTGCCGTCCAAACCTTTGGATCATCTGGTAGACCACTTGCAATAGCCTTACCAAAAGAAGCCTTCATGTCGGCCAAGCTAGAGCCAGTGTAAGTAGTGTGCCAGACAATACCAATGGATGCATTGGAGATTTTCCTGCCAAGAGGACTGTTAACAGGAAAAGCGTATACGATGGTATTAGGATGGATAGTAAAATAGGACTCGCCATCAATTTTCTCCACTTTGACATCACCTTTTGTAAACATAATATCGCCTTGATAAACACCTTTGGTGATGATGCCTTGTAATGACTCAAATGCGACTTGAAGTTTAGTCCTTAGACCACCATCATAGCCGAATTTATCAAGATCAGAAAGAGACTTAATTGTTTTTGGCGTTTGAGCAAATACACCCTTTGCACCAACGAAAAATTGTCCATCAGTAGGATCAATACCAGCAATAATAGCTGGTGCACCATCCCACTTTACTGTAGTTGCTACTGCAGATTTTGATTTTGATCCAAGCATAGCATGCAGATCATACATAAACTTAATAGCTTTTTCTGCTCCAACTTTACCCTCATTGAACATCATATCTTCTACGTGTTCCATATGAGTATTTTTAGCTTCAGCAAGAAATGACTTGAAACCTTGCATTTTATCCTCCAAACTCGTGTCCAGCAACTCTACGCATTTGTTTTTTGAACTCATCAAAATCAGGCTTGTTCTTATATAGCTTGATTGTGATCTCATCACGTTCTTTGCCTTTAATGCGCCAGGTATATCCCTTCTCTTTTTGATCGGGATCAGTTACCTTTACAACACGACGATCATAACCATCTTCCCACTTTTCTCCGGTCTTATCACCGGTATGATTCTTTGAACCTTCAACTACTGCAGTATCACATTGCCCACAGCAATCTGGTGTTCCGCATTTATCATGAACCATAAAATCTGAAAACTTTTTCATGATTATGCCTTTACAATAATGTAGGGTCCAGATTCAGCAGCTTTTGAACCGGCATAGTTCACAATATCAGTGATAAAGCCGTTTGCTTTTGGTCCCTTGTTTTTAACTAAGTAATAGATGATATAGACTGCACCTAACTTTGCAGTAAGCCAACCTGGATCACCAGCACCTTTTTTATCTTTTAGCTGCTCTTCAACCTCTTTGATTGAAATTGGATTGATCTCATTTAGCATACCATGAAAAACTGCAGTCAGTCTTTTATCACCCTTTGAAATTCGTACTGCCATCTTTTTAATGGCACCATGTTCTGGCATAAGTTTGCCATAATTCTTTTTAGCTGCATTTTGAATTACTGACCAACCTGCTCCACCACCACGAGCTCCTTTACCTTGAAGCTCCATTTTATTTGCACCCATATAGTTATTAGGTCTGATTTCAATAGTACCTTTATCAAATTCTACAAGACCACCTTTGTTATTCCAAAGGTTTCCACGGGTTTTACCAGCAAGGAACACATCTCGTACTACAAAGTTTTCAGTTTCTGGTGGTTCCTTAATGTTCATCTTCACAATTTGTACAGACTTTGGAGCCTTTTTCAAAGAGATTCCTACGATTTTTCTCCTATTGAATAAACCAAGGAGGTCTTTGTTGAGTGAGTCGATGGTATCGACGTCTAGATCTCTGATGCGAAAACCTTTTTCTATAGCCCATATATCGCCAGGATTCCATTTATCAGCTGTCATTGGCTTCATTTTACTATTCTGGAATGCTAGTTTAGCAGCTTCATATATGAGTTTCATACTGTTTGAATCACGATGAAACACATGTGTTTTGTTGACATACCCTTGCTCAATTAGAATTTTTGCTGAGTTCCAAGCACTCATATGCCAATCATCATCTTCACCAAGTTTGATTATATCCTCAACACTAGTTTTGCCAACCTCACATTTCTCAAATGCTGCTCGAATCACATCCTCGTTTCTAAAGAAATCAGGATTGTTGACTCCATTATCAAGCATTGCCTGTATATACACGCATGTTTGTGGTTCAGCTATAGCGGTTTGATCTGTTCCGCCACCTGCTCCGCCACCGCCACCAAATAGTTTAGTTTTACCAACCTTATTTGATAGAATTGTTCCTTTGTCTGTAGGTATTTCAAATGTGTTGCCGTCAATTTCAAACTGATCAATATTCTTTAACAGGGTGTCAGTATCTGTAATCTTTACGACTTGGCCATCTACCAACTGAAGCTCGCCTTTCTTTTTAGCAAGGTCTCTTAAGATACCTAGGCGTGGTTCTCCAGTTTGTCCATTTGGCTTCCGCCATTCTCCAGGCTGCATAGCTACAGCTTTTTCCCTGAGAAAATGTTTGAAGTTGGGCATTTGAAATTCTCCTTATAGCCTATTTATAAGGCACCTACTCTATATCGTCTAGCTGAGTCCAATCTTTATTAGCTAATTTTCTGTGTTCTGCCCAACGAATGAATAGACCACATTCACGTCCATGAGCTTCGATTTCCCAAGGCTGATCCCAATAGTCTAAATTGCCAACCTTTTCGCCTTTCCATATTGAATATTTCTTAGCCACAAAACCCCAACCATCTTTTGCTAATTCAAAGTCCATGCCAAGATCCAATTCATTTCGTGCGTATTGCTTGACATGAACCATTTCATGGCATATAGTTTGAAGCATTGTACGCATTTTGAGTGCGGAATCTACTTCAATTGTAAATTCTCTAGGGTTCTTACTGAACCCAGTTGAAACAGCAGATCCATATACTCCATCATCGTTATATAGATTTTTCTTGAACTCAACAGTAATATCTAAGTTCTTCATTTTAGGCATAAGCTTAAAAATACAGAAATAGATAATATCCTCAACATACCTATGCTTTGTAAGCCTCTTCTTCATTCGGGTAGGTGAATCGATTGTTATCTCAATCATTACTTGTCCTCGTGTAGATAAAGGGCGAATGAAGTACCGTCTTCTTTAAGACAGTACTGCTGGGTACTACGACCACGAATCCTAGGGCCACGATATCTACGACGAAGTCTGTATCCTTTGAAAAGACCAGATTCCTTTTTCATCTTTGAGAACAGATCTGAAAAATACTTCTCGTTCTCAGGAGTTGCTGGGATACCCTTAAACAAAGATTTTTCATGGAAAGGAGACCCATACATCTTTAAGATCTTATTCCATTCTGGGTTGTCATAATAACCACCCGTCACTTTACAACCAATAATATGGAACACAGTTCTTTCCATATTATGCTTCATCATCCAATTACCAATAAGTGCATCCTTTGCATCAATTAAATCTTGAATCATTGTACTTTCCTCCAATCAAGTTCACCACGACGAAGTTCAACAAGGCGATCAGACACCGCATATGTAGCATATTGG
>Ga0222714_10005404_pt1 | contig 12163 bp, 5 predicted proteins | sample C33_3DmetaG_FD_165048 | JGI IMG/M metagenome (GOLD analysis project Ga0222714, IMG submission 165048) | Estuarine water microbial communities from San Francisco Bay, California, United States - C33_3D | ecosystem: Environmental > Aquatic > Marine > Unclassified | place: USA: California... | reverse complement strand
CAAAATTAATCGTGTTCGGATCCAACTCCAAAAGTTTCGCAGCCTTCTCCTTATACGAAGCAGACAAATCCTCTAACGTTAAACCGGCATCAATCTGTTCCGACAAATGCCCATACGTCGCCTTTGCAGCAAGACGAGCCTTACGAATCAAATCGTCACGAGAAACAGCCACACCATCAGCGTTCGGAGTACCAGCCAGAACCTGCTCAACTTGCGAATCAGCGAAATCAAAAAAGTATTGTTTACCGATATCTTTCAAAGCCAAATACGGTGTAGAAGCACGAACCTCATCAACCGCTAAATCGTTTACATATTTGCCATTGACTTTGCTAAACAGTTCAGCGTAAGCCTGCTGTTTAAGGTTCTCGCCGGTGTAACCAAACTGAATGGCCTTCGTCAAAAACTTTGTCAAATTACCCGAACCCCAAGTAAAGTTACCGATAGAAGCCGACAATTCTCGACCTTTGCCACTAGTTTCAAGTTCACGATAGAACGAAGTGCCTTTCCATCTACGATCAAACTCAACGTCTTCCATGATCTGTTTACCGGTTTTTGGGTCAATCGCTTTAGAGAACAAAGTGAACACATCCGCATATTTAGTGCGGTCAAGGTCGGTGAACATCCAACTGTATTGCGGATAGTTCTGTTTGAATATCGGTTCCCACGAAGCATCTACTACAGCAGGCGCGGCAGTTGTGCCAGCCTTCAATGCTTGTCGAGCAGTCTTACGGTTCTCGGGTGTGTCAGTCAAATTAAGTTCAACAAGTTTCGCATCAACTTCAGCTCTAGTAAAAACCACTTTTTTTGGTTCCGCAACAGGCACATCATCTGGTGGTGGTGGTTCTTCTGCTACAACTTCTGCTGTTGGCGCAACAACACGACGGCCAACACCCACACGAACCGGCTCATCGCCGACAATAGAACCAGCAACAAACGTTACAACAGGCGCAGTTTCAACCGCTGCGGCAGGAGTACCAGCAGGTACCACGTTGCCGTCTTTTTGTTGAATTACTAAACGCTTAAAAACTATGCCCTGTTTCTCAAACTCTGTGTACGCAGAATTTAACGCTGCCATCGCATTTAGATAAGCGGTTCCTTTGTTCGGATTCTTTGGGTCGGCTTTATAGGTTTTTTCTGCCGAGTCATATAGTCGTTCCAAAGTTGGTATTTGAGCGTCAACAGCTTGTTGCAACAACGCTTCGTTTCTCGTTGCGTCGGCTGCTGTTTGAGCCTGTGCTGTAGCGGCTTTCTTAGCAGCTTTTTTTAACGGGTCAAGAATGTTTTTTTTAACTTTACGATCATCTTCAGCAGCGTCAAGTTGTTTTTCTATTGACCGATAAGCGGCAGTACCAGGTATAGCGTTACCTAAATCTGTTGTTAGTTTGCCAACCAATGCTTCCGCATCACTAAACGCTGTTTCGGCTTTACTTAGTTCATCCATTACGCCCCCAAAGCTTTAATGCTTTGATCCATAATCGCAGCCAAATTGCCGGTAGCAAAACTTTGTGCCTCAGGTTGAAACTGTTGAAGAATCTGCTGCTCAGCAACAGTCGAAGGCGAAGCCGCCGAAGTAAACACACCACCAGCAGCCTGCTTCTGTGCCTCAGCAATCTCCATCTGCTGATATGTTTTAGCAAACTTTTGTGCCGTCGCATCATCAATTTCGTAACCCAACAAATCTGTTGACGCTTTACGGAACACAACTTTCAAATCATCCGGTGAAGTAACACGAACCGATGGGGCCTTTTTACCTGAACTTTGAACCTGTGGGGTGCCTTCAAGAATTTGGAAAGCAGTCTTATAGGTGACACCGTTAGCGTTCGCAACATTGTTTAAGAACTCTGCCATCGCGCTACGGTCAACGGAACCAACCCTGTTCGTACTCGGTTTCGAGTTTCCGTAGTAGCCGCGTGTTTGCAGCAGGTTCGTGTAATACTTGTATTGGGTTGGGTTTTTGATAAGTTCCAACAAAATCGTGTTCGCATCAGTTAACGGGCTAAGGTCGTATTGTGCGCGGGTAACGATACCGTTTTCGTCAACCAACAACGGGCCTCGATAAACAGTTCTACGGCCAGCACCACCACCGCCACCAGTTTCAAAATCTTTCGGGTCAACAGCAATACCTTGCGCTGTGCCTTTAACTATGCGCGACGGAAACCCGTAACCCGACAAATAGTTTGTGCCACTCTGCTGACCGGCAGAACCAAAAAAAGCCGCCACTTCTTCCTGGGTCATCTCCGAAATTTTTTTGTCGCCAGTAGCGGTCTGTGTATCTTTATCTTCAGCCATTAGTCCTCAACCTCATACGACAGGAATCGTTGCCACACACGGCCAAACTCAGGGTTTTCTAAAATAAGCATTTCGCCCATACTAGCCAACTTGTCTCGAAGGTATTGAGTTTGCTTTGATTGCTTAATGTTATTTGACCCGAACTGTTGCAAAGCGATGTTTTGTGCCGCGGTACGGAAAGTCAAATAGGTGTTAATTGTTTGAGCTATCGGACTGTTAGCGACACGTGAATCAGTCACCAAAGCCTTCATGTCTTCAACCTGGTTGTCGTATTCGCCTACCTTGAACTCGGCGACCAACGGGAAACCTGGCAGTTCAGCGTGTAACGCAGCACGATACCGTTTCAACAAAGCACGACTGTCATCAGTCGGGAACTGGCCAATCTGTTTCCTAGCCCAACGATACTTCGCCGAACCGATACGTTCCTGAGCCAAATCAATGATTTCTTTGTCAGTTAACCGTTCACGTTTACCTGTGCGGATTTGGCGATCCCACACAGCGAACGAGAAATCGTCGCCACCTGGCGCAAGATACGAAGCGATATCTGGAAACTCTTTTAACAAATCGCCGTTGGATCGTTCCCAATCACCGAACTGTTCCGTGGCTTCCAAACCTTGAACCGTTGACTTAGATTTCGATGAAATGTACAAACCGGCATCGTCACCAAACTGATCCAAAAAGGTTTGGACCGCAGAATCGTAGTCTTTTGTTTGCAAAGCATAGAACTGTTTGATTAGTTCGCTAACAAAAATGTCGCCGTCTTTGGTGGTGATTTTGAACTCTGTCGCGCCGGCTGTCGGTCCGAGGAACTGTGACAACGCTCGGAACGCGGTCAACCATTGTGCTTTGCCTTTAGCGTCTGACTGCAACAGTTTAATTTCGTCGGGGTTTCCCATATCGTATTTGCCGGTGGCTGATAGCGCACGCAAAGTTTCAACATAGGTGTTGGCGTAAACGGTGTCCATTTTGCCTTCGTTACGGAATAGTGCGTCTTTAAGTTTTCGTGCATATCCTGGAATAAACGCTGTAGCTGTTTCTGTACCACCTTTGCGACCATACGGCAAAAGCACTTCAACAATCTTGTCCGTGTTTGGAGTATCAGGAATCAGCTTTGATGCCGCTAACTGTGCGAACGGGCCAAGCGCAGGGAACACCTGTAAACCTTGCGACAATCTTTGCAACGGTGCTTTCAACGGGGCATCCAACCCCGTAATCGCTTTCGCTAAAGTACCCGAAGCAGGAAACATAAAAGTCATAGCGTTCGTCACAGGATCGTTGTAAAAGAATCCTCGACCATCGTTATCTGGGTCGGCGTTCGCTGCGGCGTTATATATGCGGGTTGTGTTGCGATACAACGAAACAGGGTCTTCTCTAAAAATATGGGCGTATGTGCCAATGATTTCTCTCCACGCTGGGGCGAACGGGGCGATAATACGCATGATGTCTTCAAGGTTTGTTTTGTTGCTCGCGTCGTAAAGCAAGCCTTTAGTTTTTTCTATTCCGACGTGTTTCGCGTAGTCGTCTAGTTCCTGCAAACTTGCTGTGCCTTTGCCTGTTACTGCTCGGTTCAAATCTTTCAACAGTTTTGCGTCGCCAACATATTTTTCGACGCTTTCACCGGCTTCTTCTGCTGCTTCTTTGATTGCGTTCAAAGCTTCTTGTGCGCCTTCTGGTGAAAGTTCGTCAACATATTTGCCGACTTCTTGGTAATAGTATTTTCTGAACACCGGTGAACGTTCAAGTTTGCGGGTAATCGAGCCGTAAAGTTGGCCGAAGAACCAGTTTGTTCCACGATCCATTGATTGTCGCCATGTGCTTGTGTTGCGTTCAGTCGCCAAATTTTCACGTTTAAGTACCTCTGGTAAACCTTTTTCGCCATCCCAAAGTTGTGTCTTCTTTACAATGTCACGAAACTGTGGTGTGCCGACACCGTTATCCCCAAAAGCGGTAACAAAGTTTGTTCCTTCTTTTCCTACTTTTTGCGAAACAATCGGTTGCACTTCTACTTGCAAACCGTCTGGTGCTTCATCCAAATTTTTAGCAAAACGTTCACCCGTTTTCGGATCAATGCCTTTAACGATTACGCCAAAAGTAGGGTTGTTTGGGTCTGTGCTTGTCAGAACCGTTGAGCCGACACGCAAAGGACCATCCTCGGCGTTTTCTAGTTCGCTTAAAATTCTGCGCATAGGTGCGACTGTGTTGCCGTCTGCGTCACGCAACATGATGCGGTTAAAACCGTAAGCAAACTCAATGTCGGGTATGTTGCCGGTCAACTCTTGAACATTGTTAACAATTATTCGTTCAGCGTGTTGGAACAACACTTCATCTACTTCGGTTGCAGAAACTTCGTCAAACAAAATTGGCTTTAACCGAGCTGTATTACCTGCGCTGTCTGATACTTCAAGACCCGAAGCATAGGCTTTTTTAATTGTTTCATAAGTTTTTTTGTCTCTCTTTATTGCCGCAACTACACGTTCTTTAGCAACCAACCTAGATTCGCTTGTGACACCACCAAACTCAACAAATGTTTGAGCCACAACCCTTCTTAATGCCGGCGAGTTTTCTCCAACAGAATCAGCAAAAACCAGATAACCGTTTTGCGCTACGGCATCCGTGTGCAGTTTCTCGCCGTTCGGGTCTGAACGGCTTGCTTTACTCCAATTATTTGTTTTAACCATGTTGTCAAAAACTTGATCCGAACCTACGCCCGCTTGACGCAAACCAAAAGTCATCGCTTCTCGAACATCGTCAACATATTCTTCAAGTTTCAAACCAGTCAACAACTCGCCTTTCAAAGACGTGCGCTTAGATTGGCCCAACACAAGCGAAATGTATTCGAACGGATGGGTAAACACCGAAGGCAAACTTGAAAACGCCATACGAACCTGGGCATCAAGCGAGTTGCGGACAACATAACCGCCTGTCATCAAAGTTAATGGTTTCCAAATTGAGTTCTGTAAAACATCAATGGCTTTGAAAGCGGCGCGTTCTTCTCCGGTGCGTACCCGCATTGAGACTTTCTGTTTTAATCCTTCGCGTTCTGCTTTTAACGCATCTAAAGCCGCAGCTATATCATCTGAAGCACCTTCACCTTCTACGGCCATTTTGTTTAAGTAACTGATATCGTCACCAAGTTTGTCGTACAAATCTTCATCAACAATTTTTGTTACGTCACGAACAAGACTTTTGCCGCTAATGGTGCCGGCTTTTTCACTAAAACCAAAAAACCGGTTGGATGTCAACCTGCGTAACTGTCGAACATCAGGCAACACCTGTACCCGTTGCAACATTTCTGATATCTGTAAAGGCGAAACAACACGAAAATCGCCGCCCTCGCCAAAAGTTTTAATTAAGGTTTCTATTTCTTCAAAAGGCACAAAGTCTCGGTTACTGTTGGCCAACCATTGAGCCATACCGTTGTCGGTTGTTACACCGGCGCGATTCAACATATACAACCTGACTTCATCCATGCCTTCACGAACCTGTCTAAAAATTCCGTCACGGACTTCTTGTGCAACCCCGTTAAGTTTTAATACTTCATCAATGGCTGTGTTAAAAGATTCTAAAACCGCATTTTGTTGAGGCCGTGTGCCTGTTTGAGAAAAACTTTCTATCGCTTGCGCACCGATACGGGAAACAGTTTCTTTATCCGCCCCGACAGTACGCAAATAGTTAATAATGTTTTTAACAGCTTTAGAGTTCTGAAACCTGTCACCGCCGACAATCAATCCTTCTTCGGGTTTTTCGGTTAGATATTTTGTTACGACACGGCTAGTGTTTTTAACAAATTTGCTGTTCGCCAAAGGCGTACGTTCAACAAGGTTCCCACCAAAATTTTTAAGTCTTGTGCCAAGATACCCAGATTTTTGCAACAATCGAACCTGATCGGTTAACGCACCTTTTTCTAATTGGAAACCTAAAGCAAGAACGGCTTTAACCTGATCGTCTGTTTCTGCTTTCGCCAACAACGCAACCATTTCATTAGACACGTTCGCGCTCTGGTCAAACATATCCATGATTTTGACCACATCTTTTTCGTCACGCAAACGGCCAACAAGCGTTCTCGCCCGAAAGTTCGTGTCCATAAAATGCGCATACTTTGTTTCGTTCAAACCAACATCAGACAAACCTGGAATAAAACCTGCGTCGGCTTCAAGAGATTTACGCAACTCGTCTGTTTGCACCCTGGTAAGCCGCGGGATAAGTGTCGTAACATCTTTGAATTCTTTAACCGCTTTCGTTACCGGCCCTGTCGGATCGGTTTTAACCAAAACCAAAGCATCAACCAAACCCGAAAAAAAGTTGTACGGCAAAGTTTTAGGTTTGAAAACCGTGTTCGCAGCGGCTCGCCCGATAGTGAACGCAGACCCGTTGATCGTGCCACGGTATCGTCGAGCGCGTTCACCTTGCCGTTCCAACAGTTCGTCACTAACAAAAAACCCTGAACCTGCCGTAATCCTTTCACCGGTAACAGGGTCATAGTCGCCCTGTGTTGCTTTGATTAGCGAACCTAACTTTGTTGAAATAAACCAGCCGTCAACATTGTTGATTCGGTCTGTGCCTTGCCCATAGTTGCCGATACCCATTTCGCCTGCGATTTCTAATGCTTGCGATGCGGCACCTTGCGCTAGTTCTGGAACAAAATCGAGTCCTGCTGTCAACCAACGTGAAACCGTTTTAAGGTTCTTGTACAAAAAGTTTGATTGGTCTTGTTTTTCAGGTTCGGCTTGTGTGTCAATAGTTTTTTGTGCCGCCATTTTGCCGACAGCATCAATCGCTTCGTTGGATGCGTTTGCTTTCGCTAAAGCTAACTGTGTTTCAATAGGCACCCATGCGGCGCGTTGTTTAACGTTGGAAAGGTTCGCTGAAACGTTCGGATCAAACGTGGGTTGTGCGTTGGCGACTTTTTTTTCTAAAACAGCTTTCTTAGTAGTCGGATCAAGATTAGATTCCCATGCCATTACAGTTCATTTCCGTAAGTGTCCAACAAATCGAGCAGATCATCTGTCGGAAAAATTTGTGCTATCTGACGCAACTCATCTACAGCCATAGCTCCTTGTGATGGCATCATTGGGATACCGGCACCGAGCGCAGTTGGTCCTGGGCCGAAGTTTGCGCCGGCTGTGATCGGTTCATTAGGTCGCCCTGTTGGTGCCGTTAACGGTGTCAATGACCCTGGTGCTGTTCGTGGCCGTTGTCGGACAGGTGACGGCACAGATGTTGGTGGTGTTCCCATCGGTACGGCTTCTTGTGCGCGTTGTTGCGCTAAACGTTGACCGTACTGTTGATTTGATGCCGTAGTGACAGGTAGTTGTTCAGCCATTTATGCCCCTAGTTGTGCTAATAGTGCTTCCAATGGTGGTGCGCCCTGCGGTCCTTGTGCTGGTGCTTCTGCGCCCATGCCTGGTGCTGCGAGTCCTGGCATTGTTTCTGGTGCGCCTTGTGGCATCGCTGCGGCTTGTCTGTCTCGTGCGCGTTGATCTGTTCGTTTAACCGCGTCGTATAGTGTCACATCTTTTTCTAGGACTAGCGATGTGAGGTAGGCGAGGTCTTCTGGCTGGTATGGGCCTTGCGGGTTGACGGCCTGTTGTTGGATGGATGACAGCAACGCCGATTCGACTCCTTCGGCGATGATGCGATCATGTTCTAGTTCTGGGTCGGTGATTAGCGGGTCTGCTTCTCGTGCCGATTCTTTTGACATTAGCCCTGTGCCGAGTCGTTGTCCTAGTCCGATGATGAGACTGTTTACGTCTGAGCCTGCCGCCGAGTATGCGACATAGTGGAAGTCGGTTTCCCAAATTTTGTTTGCTACATAGCTTTCTTGTCCGACTGCTGATCGTGATGGGATGAAGAACGTTTTGGTTACGTCACCCCAATATGCTTTTTCGATTGCGATAGCAATTTTGTCTTCCTCAAACAACGAGGCTTCAAAAGTTGATTGTGCTTCTTGTACACGGTAGTCAACGGTTGCTGAAAGTACGGAATCTCCGCGTCGGCCTGTACGAATGTTTGTGCCTGATTCGCCACCGAACTCTGCTGGGATAGCACCCTCAAGTCGTTCCTGTCGTTCAAGTCGGTCTAGGGCTGTGTCGGTTTTGTAGCCTGGGTTCAGTTGTAACTGTTGAATGTCGCCACCTTTGACGACACCGAGTACACCGTTTTTGCCGTCAGCTAACTGCAATATCTCAGGGTTCTCACCGACACGGGCAACAAGATATTCTTCAGGAAAAATACCGCGCTCGATAGCGATCTCTGTTAACGCCTGTAGGCGAGCGCGAGTGTAATACATTCCCATGACACCATCGAACTGTCCACGGGGTTTGTCAAGTGTGATTCGGTTTGCTACTACTGCTAGTGGCATACCGGTGCGGTTCGGTACGAACTCTAAACCGAGGGCATCCATGCCTGCTCGTTCAGCGATGTTCAAACCTGGGTTGTCTTCGGCACCTAGCACGATGAGTTGTAGTGAGTCTGCGTCAACGTATTCGAGCATTGTGTATCGGCTGTCCGAGTTCACTTTGCCCATGCGTAGTTTTTCGGTGATTTCGTTGCCGTACATTTTCATCAAATACGATGCTGATGCTCGGAAAGTGAAGATGCAGTCGTCTGGCAGCATGTTGTCTGGGTCATCTACTGGTGCTGCGAATGTGTCTAACGGGTTGCGTACAGTCCATGTTGGTGTCAAAGTACGGAAGTTTGGTTTCAGAACTACAGCTGATTGTGAGTAGCCGAGTAGGTGTCGTGCGCGGCGACGCATTTTCATTTGCATCTTGTTCTCATCCCAAATAGAGAGCATCGCTTTGCGTCGTTGACGTGCCGAAGATTTCGCTCGTTCTGAGCCTTCTTTGACCGGTGGGAAGTATGGGGTTGGCATCGTTGAAGATACACGCATAGACATCTGATCCAAGCCTTGTACCAGCAGGTTCGCTACTGATGCTTTGGCGTTACGATCCAGTTCGTTTAACGGTACGATTACGTCGCCGTTTGCTAGTTCGCGTACGCGACGCATCTGGTTGTGTACGGGTCCTGCCGCTGTACGCCTCTGATTGTAGAGTTCGACTATTTCTTCAACTGTACGCACACATCTCCAATATAATCCAAAGTATTCGCTATAGTATCATGCCACAAACCAAGATGGTCGCCATTGGCGCGGTGGGGCAACCAAAGGTCGAAGCTGCGGCACATGAAGTTCAGCGAACCAATGCGCCATCACAAGGTCAGTACCATTCTTTTTGTTCCGAGTCCAACTACACATCTCCTCAACGAACGCCAACGTTTTCCAATTCTCCCGCATAGACGGCAACCGTACTTGACCGGTACGCCACAACGGGGGCAGTAACGCTTCGACACCCAAGTTTTCATCCAACTTGTTACGGCTCGTGGTGTGCGGTACAACGTTCACGGTTTGTAAAGACTGCCATTTGCGCACAAAGTCGTGAGCCAACAGGAACCGTTGCGCGGCGTTAACCTCAACCACCCAATGAGAGATCGGATACCCCATATCCCATGACCTGTTCTGCCATTCTTCCATGATCCCCGAATAGGTGCGGGTAGAAGTGTCATAACCCAACAGTTCTTCGGCGGTCAGTTTGCAACGCTCAACATCCACCAAATATCTGAGATTTGTTTCAGGTTGATACAGCCACCATTGGATCGCCCAAAACATTGTTGGTGACGGGTCAACAGTAGCGATAGAAATAATCGGCGGCCTCAAATCGTGAGGGATATACCCTGGTCGCCTATCTTGATCGATGCACCCTGGGTACACCACACCGTCAGGACCCATCCCACCGGTAGCCCACACCCTCTCGATCAGATAAGTACCTGCTGCTAGGTCTTGTTGCTGATAGACGACATCAAACTTTTGTGGGGTACTGTATCGAATGTACGATAAATCTTTCCAAGACAAACGGTACGGGTCCAACAAAGGTCCGTCAGGCCACGCTGGTGCCGTCACTTTCCGTGAATCTTTACCTGTATCCAACTCGTCGTAGTATGCCTTGTAGATGAGATGATGGTACTTGGATTTTTTTTCAGGCTCAACCTGAGTGGACTTGTCGGTGACATCGGAACCGTCGTAGTCATCTTCGAAATCTTCGTAAGTGATCTTAGCGAGACAATGTGCGTACAGATCACCGGAACCCAAACGTTGCCCTATCACGGCCAACAAGCCACCTGGGTCGCATCGTGCTTCAGCCATCGTATCCCACCGTTCCAACAGTTTGTCTCGCGCAACTGATTCCTTAGAGTTCTCCGACGATGCCACGTCGTCAAACAGGCACAGGTCGGCGCGATGACCGATGAACTCCGAATCGATACCGTACGCTGAAACTGTCGGCTCTTTGTTATCTAAACCGCCCAACGATTCTTGTTCAACAACAAATTCTTCTGCCCGCCACAAAGCACCCGACGACTGCGGTTTGAACCGCCCGAAATCTATAGACAAACAAGCTTCAGCGTTCAACGCCAAACCTTTCTCCACAAGGATCGCGTCAGGTTCCAACGGGAAAGGGCGTTCCAAAGTTTCACGGATACGCCGCGAATACTGTTTCGCCAACGTTTGAGTAACAGAACCGATCAGCACACGAATCTTGCGGTTACGAACAATCATCCACACCGCAACATCATGAAACAACGTTGACTTACCCGCACCTGGCGGTACGTTCAAACAAACAAACTCTTTCTCCGGTGACTCCAACCAAGCAACAATCTTGTACGCAGCATCAACCTGCCACGGCGAAGGTACACGACCCAAATATCTTCTACGAAAATAATCGAAATCCTCTAACGACCTCTGCGCCTCAGGACACAACCTGTCATACGGGATAACCGGTGGCAAATCAGCGACATCCATAACCTGCTTCCATTGATCGGCTTGCACACCGCCCTCATTTTTGCGTACCTTACCTTTTTCGATGCGAGCCAACTCCATGTCGGCTTGCGCTACACGGCGTTTAGCATCCCATTTTTGTGCCGTGTTGTAATGAATACCCGAAATCTTTGCGGCATCTTTAATGGACATCCCTGAGGCTCGTGCCTGCCAGTATCGTGCCACGTCTTGTGGCGGTACTTGTCGCCGCCCCGAACGGCCAGCTGTCATCAGCGTTGCTTAAAAATCTTCGTCAACAATATAAGACCTGCGTTTAGTTGAACCTTTTGGAACTTTGCCGCCAGCTTTTCTAATTTTTTGTGCCAATTCTGTTGCACGTGCAGCGTTGTCTTGAAATTTAGAAAAATCCATACTGTCAACCACTTTAAGAGATTTGTTAGTTACCATCCCTGATTCTTTGAAACCTTTAATTTTATTTAACAAATAAGAATCTACTGATGGCCCTGGTGTTGGTGTCGCATCCCGAATTTTTTGCAAATTTTTTGTTGGTGTTGTTGCAATATAAACTGTTGGTTCAGGAGTTCGACCAAGAGGTGCTGTATTTCGATACGTTTGAGAATCAAACAACATATTTCGTATGCTGTCTTTTTGTTTATAAGCAGTAGGGTCCCAAGCAAAAGCAGCTTTATCGTACGGGAGTGCTTGTGAACCTAAACGCGGATCAATTTGTGGCAATCTTGCAGTTCCAGACGCATGAACAACAACACTTTGGCCAGTTAGTTTGTTGACTATTCGGGCAGGTACACCAGTTTTGGCTACGGCACCAGCAGCAGTAACAGCCGCTTTCCCAGCAATATAACCTGTACCTAAAGCCGCAGCGTTGACAGCAGCCTGTCGCGCTAAAGCCTGATTGCCTTGCACACCAGCTTTAACCAAACCACCAGCAAACGTCTGATCCAAAGTCTCAGCAGCACCACGAGCCAAACCCTGCGCCTGCGTAACCTGCCTGTTTTGCCCAGGTGGGGTACCAAGCCACGGCGAAAC
>Ga0222714_10005403_pt1 | contig 12166 bp, 11 predicted proteins | sample C33_3DmetaG_FD_165048 | JGI IMG/M metagenome (GOLD analysis project Ga0222714, IMG submission 165048) | Estuarine water microbial communities from San Francisco Bay, California, United States - C33_3D | ecosystem: Environmental > Aquatic > Marine > Unclassified | place: USA: California... | reverse complement strand
CCCGAGCCGGTGAAATCCAGCCAGCCTACCGCGTCGCCGGTCAAGCCCCTCTTTCAACTGCCCGTGGACCGCGTCTTTCCTCCGGCGAGTGAAGACCTGAGTCTGCACCTCGTGGCGGAAGTGGGGCCTCGGTCGACGGCCGACCGACCGAGGTTGCCTTGAACCAACCCGTCCAGGTCTGGCATGATCTGGCGGGTCGTGGTGGCGTCGTGACCTTGCAGCCTGCACGGGGTCAGTCCGGGCCGGTGCGAGTGAACTGGCCGGTCGCGCCCGGCTTCAGTGGTCCGCGGTCAAACCGCCGGGTGTTGAGTTTTGGCTCCGCCCCCGGGGTGGTGAGCCAACTCGAGGGCCGTGCCAGGGAGGTCGACGCCATGCCTTTTGGCAGTCAGGCGGTGCGGGGGGAGCGCGGTCTCACGATGGCGGTGGTTTTTCAGGCTGAAACTGGTGAGCCATCGATTCGCCTCCTCGACCTCTCGGCATCCGGCGGACAGGGCGGGGTCAGCCTGCATCTGAGCGGAGACGGGCAGGTTCGCGCCGACTTTAGAAGTGGCGGACAACACCACTCGATGACCCTGCCAGCCCTGGATGCTCGTCGGCCCTGTCTGGTGGTGTTGACCTGGCAGGCCTCCACGGGCATGCTGGGGCTGAGTGGGCGTGAAGCCAATGGTCGGACGGCCCTGGCCAAAACCGGCAGACTTGCAGCGCCGACAATCCCCCTGGGGCAGTTCGTGCTCGGCGGTGAGGGAGGTGCGAGGGAGGGCCGATTCAAGGGGTATCTCGCCGAGTGCCTTGTCTATGCCTCGGCACTCAAGGCCGATCAGGTGCAGTTGCTTGCCGGCAAACAACTTCCCGATTATTACTTCAATGCGTTGAACGACCCCAAGCTGCCCCGCCAGCGTCCGTTGACGGAGCGACTCACTGTCAAGAAAGCCCGCATCGGCCCTCGCAGTGAATGGAAGCCGGACGCTTCCGAAGTGGCCGAGGATGTCTGGCTCGCCTTGGACGGCAACCCCACAACGCGCTGGCGCACCGCCAAGCCGCAGGCACCGGGCCAGTGGCTGCAGGTCAGTCTCCCAGTGGAAAAGGAAATCTCGGGTCTGGCGATGGATGTTGCCTGTGTGCCTGCCGAACAGGCGCAGGCCTACAAGATTGAAGTCTCCACCGACGGCAAAAATTGGTCGCAGGCAGCGGTCGGCGAGGGTGGCAAACCGGTGATGGAGATCCTTTTCACCGCTCCGGTCAAGGCACGGCATGTGCGCATCCACCAGGCGGGCAGCAGACCGGTGGAACGCTGGGGGGTGGCGGAACTCGAGATTTTCGCCCGCTGAAGCACCGGCCTACCTCAAAGGGGTTGCGGCTGGAACGAAACGGCGCTTTCATAGTCCAGCACCAGCACGCGCCAATTCAGCCGTTTTGCCCCATGAGAGCCTTTGTCCCGCTTCCCCCGGTTATTTGTGCCCTGCTGCTCGCTGCAGGGCTGCCGGCCTCCGCCACCGCCCAGGGCGGCAAGGCGGGCGTTCAGGAATTTGATCCCCGCGCCTTCCCCGGGCAGATGGTGGACGATGTCATCGTGCCGGTGCCGAGCGAGGTTTTCACGGTGCTCGACAAACTGGGATCGCCCAACTGGCACCAGGAGGTTCGCAAGGAGAAGCCGCCAAAGACCGGCGACCGCACGCGGCTGTCGCTGCTGTTCGGTGTCACCGTCGCCGAAGGCTTCGTCGCGGTTCAGGCCGAGGACAAGGAATCGGTCAAGGACATCGGTCGCGATGTCATCGACCTTGCCACCGCACTTGGCCTGATCAAGTCGGTGCGCCCGCACGCGCAGGCCATCCTCGATGCCGCCGACAAGGGCGACTGGGCCAGCATCCGCAAGGAGTTCGACAAGACCCAGAAGACCGTGCGCGATGCCATGGATCAGATGAAGGATGCTGATCTTTCCCAGTGTGTCAGCCTCGGCGGCTGGCTGCGCGGCACGGCCAGTGTCACCTCGGTCGTGACCAAGAACTTTTCGGCGGACAGTGCCGAACTCCTCAATCAGCCGATGCTGGTCGAGCATTTCCTGGCACGCATTGAACGCATGGGCCGCGATCGGCGCGAACATGACGCGGTCGCTGACATCGCCAAGGGTCTCAAGACCATCCTGGCCCGGATGGAGGGGGCCGTCGACGGCTTCACTCGTGACGCCGTGCGCGACATTGGCAAGGTGTGCGAGTCGCTGCTTGCCGAAATCCGAAACGTGAAGTGAACCAAGCCGTTGCCGCCAACACCGGATCGCCATGATTTTCACTGTCACCCTCCTTCGTCGTGCCGCCCTGCTGCTGGCAGTTTGCTTGCTGCCGGTGCTGCCGGTTTTTGCGACCATCGACGACGCCCACAGCTTCGCCATGGAGGCTGCCATCCCCTTCGTGAAGAAGGGCTTCATCGTTCGCGAGGACTATTGGAACGGCGAGGTCAAGAGCGGTCAGCGCCTGATGGTCAAGCATCAGATGTTCAAGGGGAACGAATATGCCTTCTGGATCGGCTGTCCCGAGGACGATGCCGAGTTCGAATTGACGGTGCTTGATGAAAAGGGGGTGGAAATCGCCCTCGATTTCACCGCCAGCCAGTATTTCGCCAGCATGCGGGTCAATCCGCCGCGCAGCGGCACCTACACCGTCATTTTCTCCGTCAGTTCCAAGAGCAGCAAGAGCTTGTATTGGGCCCTGGCCTACGGCTATCGCTGACCGCCCGGCCATGCCCGTCGAGACCCTCAGTTACGAGACACCGCAGTTCCTGCAGAAGCTTCTCGGGCACGACTTGGCCGGCCTCCGCCTGATTGCCGAGATCACCGGTGCCCAAATCGCCTCGCGGGATGCATGGGTGCGCATCGAGGGTAGCGAGCCGGAAGTCCGCTACGCGCGCGAGATTTTTGTCCAACTCGAGCGCTTGCGCCGACAGGGTGGCGTAATCACGCCGTCGCTTCTGCAACTGGTGGCGGAAAGCGTGCTCACCGCTCATGACGAGCCGGCGCCCGCCGACGCCTTGGTGAGCCTGCGACTGGCGGGGTCGGCGAAAAAGCCGCCGGTTCTGGCCAAGACCCGCGGCCAGATTGCCTACGTGCAGGCGATGCGGGAACATGAGGTGGTGTTTGGAGTGGGGCCCGCGGGCACCGGCAAGACTTACTTGGCCATGGCACAGGGACTGCATTTTCTGCGTGAAAAGGTGGTGCAACGCCTTGTGCTGACACGTCCTGCCGTGGAGGCCGGCGAGGCGCTGGGCTTTTTGCCCGGCGACCTCAAGGAGAAAATCTTTCCCTACCTGCGGCCCCTCTATGACGCGCTCTACGACATGCTCGATCCCGACGAGGCTGAGCGCATGATTGAGCGCGGTGCCATCGAGATCGCGCCCCTGGCCTACATGCGCGGCCGCACGCTGAAGAACGCCTTCATCATTCTGGACGAGGCCCAGAACACGACCAGCGAGCAGATGCTCATGTTTCTCACCCGTCTGGGGGAGGGCGCACGTGCGGTGATCACCGGAGACCCCTCCCAAGTTGACCTTCGCCGGCATGTGCGTTCCGGGCTGCGCGAGGCGGTCGAGGTGTTGCATGGGGTGGACGGCGTTCGCTTTGTCCAGTTCCTGCCCAAGGACATCGTGCGCCTACCAGTCGTCCAGCGCATCATTGAAGCCTACGACCGCCATCGGGCGGCCGTCGCCCGACCGGCTCCCGCCGGTGAGGGTTGACCCGGCTTTTTGCAAACTTCCCGAGACAAACCCGCCGACGGGATTATCTTGGCAAACATTCCGCATGTTCGACATCTTTTCCAATCCGCTCTACACCTTCGGCATGGGCTTCGGGCTCGGCTGCGTGTTCTGGTTCATGTCCGCCTTTGCCCATTGGCGGACCCGGGGGGAGTTCCGTCGCTACAAGTCGCACCTGAGCGACAAGCTTGAACTGGATGCCTGCCAGCTTCAGGAGACCAACAAGGACCGCGCCCGCCTGGCGCAGGAGAACGAAAACCTTCGCATTCAGGTCAGCCGACTCAACGACCGGCCGGAAAACAAGCTGCAGCGCGATCTGGAGATCCTGGCGAGGGCGGAGAAGCACATGCTGGTCAACGCCCCCGGGTTTGCCCCCGCTTGGGAGATGGCCAAGACCCAGGCACAGTCGCAACTGGAAACCGAGGAGAAGGGCATGTCCTTTCCCCAGAAGATCTTTCGCAAGCTGACGGGTGGCGGTTCCGCCGCCCTGCAGGAGACTTCTGCACACAGCCAGGAGACTGCCAAGAGCGGCGGCCTCTGAAGCTGACTTATGCTCAGGGGGCAGCCCGCAGCAGCGCCGGGATGCGATCTCCCGGTTCGGCCAACTGGCGGCTCTCAAGCAGTCCCAGGGCTTCCGCCTTCGTCAGCAGACCGGCCCGCCAGAGGTATTCGACGCTGTTTTGAACGGCAAGGGCCTCGTGCAGGTTGCCTTCCTTGAGCACCCCCGCCAAGGCTTGGCGGGCGGCATCCTTGTCGCCCAGGTGAGCCAGTGCCTCGGCTGCGACGCCTCGCACATCCGGCCAGGCATCGGTCAGCAGGACAAGCAGGGCTTGCCGGGCGGGTTTCGCCGCCTCACCGAGGATCAGACAGCCGGTGGCCGCCCAATAACGAAGCAGCGGTTCCGGATCGGCCAATGCGTTGATCAATTCAGGCAGATCGGCGATGGAGCGTGAGGTGGCCTTGTCGGCAAGGTCGATGACCTGCTCCAGGGGGTAGTCCGAACTTTGGGCATACTCGAGGAGGGTGCGCCCCTCGGCCAGTCGCGCATACATGCCTTCGGGGATGAAGCCGGTGTCGCGTGTGGCGAGCATTTCACGGCGAAGCTCGGCGCGCATGGCCTCCAGCCTGGCCGCCTGTTCGGGGGTGTCCGCCAGGTTGCTCACTTCATGGGGGTCCACGCGCAGGTCGTAAAGTTCCTCAGAGGACTTGGGTAGCCAGTAGGCGGCCTGGATGGGGTTGCATTTCCCGGCCTCAAAGGCGGCGTGCCAGGAACGCATGCTGGGCTGGACCTGAAAGGCGTAGGTGTAGCGCTGCCCCCACGGACGGTGCGGGCTGTAATTTCGGATGTAGCGAAAATCGCGATCGCGAAGGGCGCGCGACGTGTCGTAACGTTCGTCCATGCGGCCGCGAAACAGGAAGACCTGCTCGCGGGCCGGTGCCCGGTGTTCGCCGAGGAAGGGGCGCCCCTGGTAGGTCGGGGGCACCTCGAGCCCGCACAGGCTGAGCACGGTGGCGGGCAGGTCGACAAAACTGACCGGTTCCTCGATCCATGAACCGGCTTCGGCGGGGCGCCAATCCTTCCATTGGTCTGGGATGCGGATGATCAGGGGAACGCGCGTGCCGGAGTCATGGAGGTTGCGCTTACCTCGCGGGAGAGCGCCGCCGTGATCGCCATAGTAAAAAACGATCGTGTTGTCGGCCTCGCCGAGTCGCGCCAGTTCATCGAGCACGGCACCTACCTCCGAGTCCATGACCGTCATCTGATCATGGTAGTTGGCCCAGTCGCGCCTAAGTTCCGGGGTGTCCGGGTGATAGGGAGGCAGGGCAACGTCCTCCGGGAGCACGCGGAAGGTGGTCTTGCCGGGTTTGGGCGCGACCTGGCTTTCGTGGCTGCTGGTGAAATTGAAGACGGCAAAGAAGGGCTGGCCCGGCTGGCGGTTGCGATAATGGGCCTTGCGGCTGCTCTCGTCCCACACCTTGCGCTTGCCGGCGAAGTTGTAGTCCTCCTTGCTGTTGTTGGTGCAGTAATAGCCGGCCGCACGCAGGTGTTCGGGATACATCAGGTGGTCGGCCGGGTAGGGCACCCTGCTGCGGTGGTTGTGGAGTCCGGAGGCGCAGGCATAGCGACCGGTGATCAGGGTGGTTCGCGCGGTGCTGCAGACGGGGGCGTTGGCAAAGGCACGGCGGTATCGCAAACCCTCCGCGGCCAGTCGGTCGAGGTTCGGGGTCTGAGCCAGGGGTTCGCCGTAACAGCCCAGCCAGGGGCTGTTGTCCTCGCTGGTGATCCACAAGACATTCGGACGTTCGGCGGCGGCAAGGGGCAGAACTAGCAGAGCGCAGGCGATCAGGCGGAGGACGGGCATGGCGCTGAAACGCACGTCTTGACGCCGGCTTTCGAGGTTCTGGGCGACAGACCGTGCGGCCGGCTTGCCAGGACAACCGAATCGAACTAGAGTCGACCATGAATGTGCGCTTTGAGCCGCTGGATGGATTGCGGGTGACCGTGGATGATGTCCACTACGACCCGTCACGACCGGCTCCGCCCGATCGGCCGCACCCTTTTCTGTACCACGTTTCCATCCACAACGAGTCTGGCGTGACCGTGAACATCTTTGGTCGCAAGTGGATCGTGCGCGACAGCGACGGCGACACCCTCGTGGTCGAGGGTGACGGCGTCGTTGGCCAGTTCCCCAAGTTGGAGCCGGGCGAGACCTTCAGCTACAACTCCTATCACGTCATCAAGGCCGAGAGCACCGCGACCGGTTCCTTTTTTGGCACAACGCGGGAGGGACGGCCGGTTTGCGCGCGCATCCCCCGTTTTGAGATGCATCCGCCGCTGCTGGCCTGAATTTGGCGGAAGGAGTGGTCGATTGGGCACGTTTTCAGCGCACCATGCGACGCCTCTTGATTGCCTGCCTGTTCCTTGCCGCCCCAATCGCCGGTGCCGCCGGCCTGGCCGGTTCGCGGCCGAATGTGATCTTCATCCTCACCGATGACCAGGGCTACGGTGACCTCTCGGCCCATGGCAACCCGGTGCTCAAGACGCCGAACCTCGATCGTCTGCGCAGCGAGAGCGTGCGGTTCTCGGAATTCATGGTCAGCCCGACCTGTGCCCCGACCCGCAGCGCCCTGCTCACCGGCCGTCATGAATTCCGCAACGGCGTCACCCACACCATCCTTGAGCGGGAGCGACTCGATCCGAAGGCGGTCACCGTCGCCCAGGTGCTGAAGACGGCCGGCTACACGGCAGGGTTGTTTGGCAAGTGGCACCTTGGCGACGAGGCCGACTACCGTCCGGTCGCGCGAGGTTTTGACGAACAGTTCATCCATGGCGGCGGCGGCATCGGTCAGAGTTATCCGGGCAGCTGCGGTGACGCCCCCGGCAACAAGTACTTTGACCCCGCCATCCTGCACAACGACCGCTTCGTGAAGACGAAAGGCTACTGCACCGACATTTTCTTTGAGCAGGCCACCCGCTGGATGGAAGGGGTCAAGGGTCGACAGCCCTTTCTCTGCTGGCTGGCCACCAATGCGCCGCATGGTCCCTACATCGCCCGGCCCGAGGATCGGGCCCTGTATGAAGGGCGAGGTCTGGGGGTCGACACCGAGAACTTCTTTGGGATGATCCACAACATCGATGAAAACGTCGGCAAGTTGCTTGCCCGGCTCGACGAGTGGGGCATCGCCAAGGACACGCTGGTGGTGTTCATGAACGACAATGGCGGAACCGCCGGCGTCAAGGTCTTCAATGCCGGCATGCGTGGCGCCAAGGGAACCCCTTGGCGCGGCGGCACACGCGCCATCTCGCTGTGGCGCTGGCCGGGAACGCTGCAGCCTGCCGACTGTGGTGCCCTCGCCGCTCATGTCGATGTCTTTCGCACTTGGTCGGCCCTGGCCGGAGCTCAACTGCCGGAGGCGGCGGATCGTCAGGTGGAAGGACGCAGTCTGCTGCCCCTGTTGGAACACCCCGCCGCACCGTGGCCGGATCGACATCTGGTCAGCCATGTTGGCCGTTGGACCAAGGGCAGCGACTACCAGGAAGCCAAGGAGCGCAATGCCAGCATACGAGACACCCGCTACCAGCTTGTCAGCGCCCCGCAGCCAGCCCGCAAGGGACAGCCAGCAACACCGGTGGTGTGGCAGCTGTTTGACCTGCTTGAGGATCCGGGGCAGGAGAAGGACATCGCCAAGGACAAACCGGAGGTAGTGGAGGCCCTGCGTTCGGCATACGATGCGTGGTGGGATTCCCTGAAGGGTCAGGCAGACCTCAACGAGAAGGCCAAGGGGCCGGAATTGAACCCCTTTGCCGAACTGTATTGGCGCCAGTTTGGTGGTGGCCCGACGGCCGAGGACCGTGAGCGCATGAATCCGGATCGTGCCTGGAGCTTTGAATCAGCACGGGCGCGCAAGAAATAAAAAGGCCGGGGGACTTTCGCCCCCCGGCCCCGAGACTTTGCAGAACCGCTCTGGCACAGGAGCGGGACGGGCTCACAGGCCCTTGCTGGTGATGTACTTGACCAGGTCGACGACGCGGTTCGAGTAGCCCCACTCGTTGTCATACCAGCTGACCAGCTTAAAGAACTTGCTGTTCAGTTCGAGACCGCTGCCGGCGTCGAAGATCGAGCTGTGCGAATCGTGGATGAAATCGGTGCTGACCACTTCGTCGGTCGTCCAGGCAAGCACACCCTTCAGGTAGGTCTCGCTGGCCTTCTTCATGGCTGCGCAGATCTCGGCGTAGCTGGTCTCCTTGACGGTTTTCACCGTGAGGTCGACGACCGAGACAGTCGGGGTCGGGACGCGGAAAGCCATGCCGGTGAGCTTGCCCTTGACCTCGGGGATGGCCAGGCCGACGGCCTTGGCGGCGCCGGTGCCGCTCGGGATGATGTTGATGGCGGCGCTGCGCCCCCCCTTCCAATCCTTCTTCGAGGGACCGTCGACGGTCTTCTGGGTGGCGGTGTAGGAATGCACCGTGGTCATCAGACCTTCCTCAATGCCGAAACCTTCCTTGAGCAGGACGTGGACGACCGGGGCAAGGCAGTTCGTCGTGCAGGAGGCGTTCGAGATGACGTGGTGATTGGCCGGATCGTACTTCTCGTGGTTGACGCCCATGACGACGGTGATGTCCTCATTCTTGCCGGGGGCGGAGATGATGACTTTCTTGGCACCGGCAGTGATGTGGCCCATGGCCTTCTCCTTTTCGGTGAAGAGACCGGTCGATTCAATGACGATGTCGACGCCGAGTTCCTTCCATGGCAGGGCGGCCGGGCCCTCGCGGACGGCGAGGCACTTGATCTCGTGGCCGTCGACCACAAGCACGTCGTCCTCGGCGAGGTCGGGGCTGGACTTCTTGGAGTAGACCTCCTCACGGGCGCGGCCCTGCGTGGAGTCATACTTGACGAGGTAGGCCAGATTGTCGGCGGGCACGAGGTCGTTCACGGCGACGACGTCGATCTCCTTGCCCAGGAGGCCCTGATCACAGATTGCTCGAAAAACCAGGCGGCCGATGCGCCCGAAACCATTGATGCCGATTTTGACCATGTTGTGTGTGCGGAGTGGAGTGTAAACCGGCAGCAATATGCGTGCCGGGAGCCATGCTTAGTGCGGAACTGCGGGGGCGTCAACTGCGGACGGCGGTGCCGTCGGGGCGGTCCCGGGCCGGCTTTCCGGCTTCAGGAGTCCAGGAGCCGGGCGCTGATGCCGTCAACCATGGCCCGGAAATCGTCGGCCTTGGTCATTCGCTGGGAAACGACCTTGCAGGCGTGGATGACGGTGCCGTGGTCACGTCCGCCGAATTCCTCGCCGATCTGGACGAGCGGCAGTCGGATCATCTGGCGGGTCAGGTACATGGCGACCTGACGGGCTTCGGCGATGTTCTTCGGCCGGCGCGGACCGGTGAGGTCGCTGACGCGCAGGTCGTAGTGGGTGGCCACGGTTCTCTGGACACGGTCGACCGTGATCGACTTGGCCGGTTCATCCTCGATGACATCGTGCAGGAAGGCACTCAGGGCTGATTCCGTTTCCAGGCTGCCCTCCAGCGAAACATGGGCGGCAACGCGCATCAGGGCGCCTTCCAGCTTGCGGACGTTGGTGCGCACGCGCTGGGCGATGAATTCAATGATCCACGGGGCAAGGGTCACATTGAAGCCGGCCATCTTGTGGCGAAGAATGGCGGTGCGGGTCTCCAAGTCTGGGGTCTGGATCTGGGTGGTGAGCCCCCAGTCGAAACGCGAAACCAGGCGGCTCTCCAGGTTCTTCATCTCCGCCGGCGGCCGGTCGCTGGCAAGGACGATCTGGCGGGCGTTGTTGAACAACTCATTGAAGGTGTGGAAAAACTCCTCCTGGGTGCTGTCCTTGCCGCCGAAGAAGTGCACGTCATCGATGAGGAGGACGTCGACCTTGCGGTATTTTTGGCGGAACTGCGCGAAGTTCTGCTTCTTGATCGATTCGACGAACTCGTTGGTGAACTGCTCGGACGTGACGTAGCGGACGACGGCGCGTTTTTTGCGCATCAGCACCTCCTGACCGATGGCCTGCATGAGGTGAGTCTTGCCGAGACCCGTGGCGCCGTACAGGAACAGAGGGTTGTAGATGCGGCCGGGCTTTTCAGCGACGGCGCGGGCAACCGCCGCCGAATAGCTGCAGTTGGTGCCGACAACGAAGCTGTCGAAAGAGTACTTCGGATTCAGTCCGGCCTCACCGAGCGTGCGCGGAGCCAAGTGTTCGGTGACCGCAACATGCGGCGAGGCCCGATCCGGGGCGGGTTGCGGACCACGAGCGGCCTTGGTGCCAGCGCTTCTGCCTGCGGGGGTGAAGGCCACGGGATCGCTGGCGACCGTGAATTCAATGCGGGCGGCGGTGCCCAGGACCTCCGCAGCGGCGTCGTTGAGAATGCCTTCGAAATTGCTTTCGATCCAGAGTTGATGGATGGGGTTCGGCACCGAGATCAGCAGTCGGTGGCCGTCTTCGACCCGGGCGCGGGTCCCGGAAAAGCAACGGCTGAAATTGTCCTCGCCTAGTTTGCGGCGCAGGATCGCGCAAATTTGTTCCCAACCGGCGGCTTCAAGCAGGGTGAATTCGGGCTGTGACGGATTGTCGGTTCCATTGGCAGGTGATGGGGCAGGGTGTTCATCGGGATGGTTCTCCATGGTCTTAGTGCTGAGGCTGCGAACGGCTGTCGGGAAGGGGACGAAGAGGGCGCTGATTCAGGCGATAAACCAGCGAGGAAATTTATTTTTTAAAAACCATAAATCTCTATGACGAAAGCGTCACCCTCCACAAGAGATTCTTCACTTCTTTTTTAAACTTTTGACTTCAATTTCCCGAGCGCGCTTTGTTTTTTTTGAAGAGCGCGTTGAGGAACGTGAACAAGCCCGTGAACAACCGGTGAACAAGCTGTTGGCAAGCGGGTTTTTTTGTGTGCAAGCACAGACTGGCACGGTTCCTTAATTCCGGTGATGTCGATAGTGATTGGGCTTGCCAGCCGTGCGCTTTGGCCTTTCTAATCTTTCGCGGTCGTGGGTTTTACCAGGCCGGCGTCAATCCGATGTCTGATCAAGCGACCACCGCCGCCGAGATCGCCCGCAGGGCGAAGTCCAATCTCGCCCTTGCGCTGGCCTGCCTTCCCGCAGAACGCCGTCGGGACATGACGACCTTTTATGCTTTTTGCCGGGTCGTGGATGATATGGCCGATGATCCGGCCATCGCCGCCGAGGATCGGTTGGCGGGCCTGGAAGCCTGGCGTAGCTGCGTGGCCGAGTGCATGGGAAATGGCGATCCGGTGCTGGATGCGACGGTGCTTCTGCCCGTCCGATACGGATTCCCCCGCGAGTGGTTGGTGGAGATCATCGACGGTGTTGCCAGCGACCTGGGTCGTGTCCGCTATGAACGCTATGAGGAACTGTTGCAGTACTGCTACAAGGTGGCTTCGGTGGTCGGTCTGGTCAGCGCAGAAATTTTCGGCTGCCGTGATCCGCGGTCGCGCGATTACGCGGTGAAACTCGGCTATGCGCTTCAACTGACGAACATCCTGCGCGATGTCGGGCAGGACGCGCGGGAAAGCGGCCGCATCTATCTCCCCCTGGAAGATCTTCGGAGATTCGGGGTGACAGAATGCCAGATCTTGGAGGAGCGGCCAGGGGAGGGCTTTTTTGCCCTGATGGATTTTGAGCATGAAAGAGCCCGCGCTCTCTTTGCCGAGGCGGACGAGGCTTTGCCCGCGTTGGATCGCACGGCCCTCCTGCCGGCCCGGATGATGGCGCAGGTCTACCGCGAAATTCTTGAGCAACTGAAGCGTCGACGATATCCTGTGTTCCGCGAACGCTGCCGTCTGTCGGCACTCCGCAAGGGGTGGATCCTTTTGGTGCATCTGGGCCGCGCTTGGTTGGCACGATCGATCGGCGCCTGATTCCCACCGAGGCTGAACAAA
>Ga0222714_10005402_pt1 | contig 12168 bp, 6 predicted proteins | sample C33_3DmetaG_FD_165048 | JGI IMG/M metagenome (GOLD analysis project Ga0222714, IMG submission 165048) | Estuarine water microbial communities from San Francisco Bay, California, United States - C33_3D | ecosystem: Environmental > Aquatic > Marine > Unclassified | place: USA: California... | reverse complement strand
CGGGGGCCATCCGGGCGACGCCAGGGTGAAGCCGGATTCGCTGGCTCAACTGGGCGGCAGGGAGGAGGCGCTGGCCGCCTTTCTGAAGCGCTATCCATGGCAGCCTTTCAAGCCGGTGACGCGTCCCGAACTGCCGCCATCGGGGGTGCCCCATCCAATTGACGTCTTCATCAACGAACAGCTGGCGGCGCGCGACCTGAAGCCGTTGGGCGAGGCCACCGCCGCCCAGCTCGCTCGGCGCATCCATGTGGATCTGACCGGCCTGCAACCGACGCCCGCAGAGGTGGCGGCATTCACCGCCGACCACGCGGTTGAACCGGATGCAGCAGTGCGACGGCTTGCCGACCGGCTGTTGGCAGACCCGCGTCATGGCGAGCGCTGGGGCCGGCATTTCATGGACATCTGGCGCTACTCCGACTGGGAGGGCTACAAGGGCGCGGTGCGCCTGAGCCAGCCGCACATCTGGCGCTGGCGCGACTGGATCATCGAGTCGCTGAACGCCAACAAGCCCTACGACCGCATGGTGCAGGAGATGCTGGCGGGAGATGAACTGGCGCCGACCGATGAGGACGCGGTGCGTGCCACCGGCTACCTGGCGCGCAATTTCCAGAGCGACCGCCTGCAGTGGATGGACAACATCGTCGAGCACACCAGCAAGGCCTTCATGGGGCTGACGATGAACTGCGTGAAGTGCCACGATCACAAGTATGACCCGATTCCGCAGACCGACTATTATGCGATTCGCGCGGTGTTCGAGCCCTACCAGGTGCGCACCGACCCGGTGCCCGGCCAGATGGATGTGGCGAAGGACGGCCTGCCTCGCGCCTACGACAAGACCCTGACCGCGGTCACTTACCTCTTCCAGCGCGGCGACGAGCGGTTTCCGATCAAGGACAAGCCCGTTGCTCCGGGCGTGCCGGCCCTGTTTGGCGGCGACCTCAAGGTGAAGCCCGTGAGCCTGCCGCTGGTGGCCCAGCAGCCGGAGAAAAGCGACCACTACAAGGCGGCCATGCTTGCCGCCGTGGAATCGCTGGCGGACCGGGAATTGCGCGAGATGAAACGCCGGACGCTTGAGCAGCAACTGGAGTTGGAGGCGCTCGAGGACGGTGGCATGAACAAAAAGTCCGCCGACTGGCAGGCCCGCGCCGTGAAGGTGGCGGAATTGCAGCGCCAAACGGCGCTGGCCGAGGCCCGTGCGGAGAAGGACAGGGCGGAGGACGCCCTGCAAAAGGCCATGGCCACCAAGCCGCTGACGACGGCCGTGAAAAAGGCCATCGTCACGGCAAAGACGAATGCAACGGCGGCCACGAAAGCCCTCGCTGCGGCGGAGGAGGCGATGCAGTCCGCGGTGAAGGCCACCGATTATCAACCGCGCAAGGTCACGACCTATCCCGCTACCAGCAGCGGCCGGCGCCTCGCCTTCGCGCGCTGGCTCACCTCGCCGCAGAACACCCTGTTTGCCCGCGTTGCGGTCAATCACCTGTGGATCCGCCATTTTGGCACGGGCCTGGTGGCCACGCCGGATGACTTCGGTGCCAACGGCCAAAAACCCACGCACCCGGCGCTGCTCGACTGGCTGGCGGCCGAGTTCATGGAAAGCGGTTACGATCTGCGACACATGCACCGCCTCATCCTGGGCAGCGCCGTTTACCGGCGTGCCGGCGCCAGCGGCCCTGCGGTCGCGAATGATGCCGTCGATCCCGACAACCGGTGGTATTGGCGGGCGCCGGTGCGCCGCATGGAGGGCGAGGCCGTGCGCGACAACCTGCTGCATGTGGCGGGCCTGCTGGATGGCACCTCTGGAGGTCCGGAACTCGCCAGCGAGGCCGCCGAGACGAGTCGCCGCCGCAGCATCTACCATCGTCACGCGCAGGAGACCCAGGCGGAACTCGTGCAGATTTTTGACGGCGCGCGCCCCAACGAGTGCTACCAGCGCGAGCGCAGCATCAAGCCGCACCAGGCGCTGGCACTGGCCAACAGCCGCGTGACGCTGGATGCCTCCGTGGCGCTGGAGGCGCGTCTCGCGCGGGAGGTCGGCACGGATGACATGGTCTTCGTCACCGGCGCCTTCGAACACATCCTGAACCGGCCGCCAAGCGATGCGGAACGGCGCGTCAGCGCCGGGTTCCTCGCCAAATCTGGCGGGGATGGCCTGAGGCGGCGCCAGCACTTCCTGGGCGCCCTCTTCAATCACAACGACTTCATCACCCTGCGCTGATCCATGAGACCGAAACGCCCCGGCTGCACCGGCACCCGCCGCCAGTTCCTGCTCGACACGGGCATGGGCTTCACCGGCCTCGCCCTCAACGCCATGCTCTTCCGCGACGGTGTCGCCCAGGCCTCTCCCTCGACGCAGGAGGTGCTTTCCGCGTGGCAAACCGGCGAGGCGAAGGCCAAGTCCGTGATCTGGATGTTCATGATCGGCGGCACCAGCCACGTCGAAAGTTTCGATCCGAAACCGGAACTCACGAAGTATGCCGGCAAGTCGATTGACGAGACGCCCTACCGGGAGGCGGCCGACCAGGGCAGGATCAACCAGATTCTCGCCGAACCGGGCAAGGAGAAGCGCGAGGTCTTCAAGAAAATCCTGCCGCTCATCGCCGGCCACCGCAAGCATGGCCAGAGCGGCATTGAGGTGAGTGATCTCTTTCCGCACATCGGCGGCGCGGTGGACGACATCTCCTTCCTGCGCGGGATGTGGACGATCGACAACAACCACGGCGCCCAGCTCACCTTCCACACGGGCCGCAAGATCGGCGACACCGGGCATCCCACGGTTGGCGCCTGGGCCAGCTACGGACTTGGCACCCTGAATGCGAACCTGCCCGAGTTTGTCGTGCTGGGCGAACCCAGTGCGGACTGCTGCGGGCGCTCCTTCACCTTTGGCAGCGCCTACCTCGGTCCGGAATACGGTGGCGTGCGACTGAAGGTTGACCCGAAAAACCCGCTCTCCTTCGTCCATCCGGCCGATCCGAAGCTGACGCTCGAGGAGCAGCGCGAGGCCTTCAGCCTCATCGGCGAACTGAACCAGCTCTCGGGCATCGATTATCCCACCGACGCCGAGCTGAACGCCCGGCTCAAAGCCTATGAACTCGCCTTCCAGATGCAGATGGCGGTGCCCGGCATCATGGATTTCTCCGGGGAACCGGAACATGTGAAGCGCCTTTACGGCCTCGACCGCAAGGAGTGCCTTGCCTTCGGATCCCAGTGCCTGGCCGCGCGTCGCCTTGTCGAGCAGGGCGTGCGCTTCGTGCAGCTGTTCCATGGCTACAGCGGCAACGCCGGCCGCTGGGATCATCACAAGGACATCGCCCGGCTCATGCCGCCGATGTGCGCGGAAATCGACCAGCCCATTGCCGGTCTGATCCACGACCTCAAGCAGCGCGGCATGCTGGAGGAAACGCTTGTGGTCTGGGGCACCGAATTTGGCCGCACGCCGGGTGCGGAGTTCCGCGATGCGAACGTCAGCGGCTCGGGCCGCGATCATCACCCGCATGGCTTCACCTGTTTCATGGCCGGAGGCGGCACCAAGGGCGGCTTCGTCCACGGGGCCACCGACGAACTCGGTTTCCATGCGGTCGAGGGCCGCCAGTACGTGACCGACCTGCACGCCACCGTACTGCATCAGCTCGGTCTCAACCACCGCATGATGCACCCCGGTCGCCAGCGTCTGGAGCAGGACTTCGGCAATGTCATCCGCGAGATTCTTGTGTAGCCCGTCGGCGCAGGAAGCCCCCGCTGCCGGACGTATCGCTCGGATGCGCTCGATCCTCCTGCAGACAGCCGGCCTGCTCGCCGCCACCGCCCTGTCCGCTGCCGAGCCGGTGTTTCGCGCCGGCGCCGCCACCAGCAATGTCACGCCACCGCTTGGCAGTTCCATCAACGGCGGCTTTCAGGATGGCAAGGCCACCTCCATTCATGACGAACTCCATGCGCGCTGCCTGGCGCTCGACGACGGCACAACGCGGCTCGTCTTTGTCGTCGTCGACAGTTGTGTGATCGGGCGCGGCATTTTCGATGCCGCGAAAAAGCTCGTGCATGAGGCCACCGGCCTGCCGGTGGAAAACCTGATGATGTCGGCCACCCATTCCCACTCCTGCGGAACCGCCCAGGCGGTTGGCCAAAGCGAGCCCGACCCGATGTATCAGCGCTTCCTGGCGCGTCGCATCGCCGATGGCGTGCGCCGCGCCCTCAACAACCTGGCGCCGGCGAAGCTGGGGCATGGCGGCGCCTCCGTGCCGGGCCAGGTCTTCAACCGTCGCTGGAAGTTGAAGCCGGGCACGATCCCGCCGACCCCGCTCGGGGTCACAACCGATCAGGTGAGGACCAATCCCGGCGTCAGGAATCCGAACCTGGTGGAGCCCGCCGGTCCGACCGATCCCGAAGTCGCCTTTCTCAGCGTGCAGACTGCCGACGGGCGCCCGCTCGCCCTGCTCGCCAACTACTCGCTGCACTACGTCGGCGGTGTCGGACCGGGCCACATTTCCGCCGACTACTTCGGCGTGTTCTCGGAACGCATCGGCGAACTGCTTGGCGCGGGGAACGCGGAGCCGCCCTTCGTGGGACTGATGTCGAACGGCACCAGCGGCGACATCAACAACATCGACTTCCGCGGGGGTCAGGAAAAGCAGCCACCCTACGGCCGCATCCAGATCGTTGCCGAGGAGGTCGCCCAGGCCGTGGCGACGGCGGTGAAGAAGGTCGAACATCGAGCCGACGTTCCGCTGGCCGCCGCACAGAAGGAAGTCGAACTCGGCCTGCGCCTGCCAACGCCGGATGAGGTGATCGCCGCGCGCGCCGTCATGCAGCAGTCGAAGCTGTCCCCACGCATGGAAACGATGGAGCAGGTCTATGCGCGCGAGACGGTGCTGCTCGCCGATTTCCCGAAAACGGTGTCGGCACCGCTCCAGGTCTTTAAGATCGGCAGCCTGCGGGTTTCGGCCATTCCCGCGGAGGTCTTTGTTGAGATCGGGCTCGACCTGAAAAAGCGCCACGCGCCCACCTTCACCGTCTCGCTCGCCAACGCCTATCACGGTTACCTGCCAACCCCGGAACAGCACGCGCTCGGCGGCTATGAAACCTGGCGCGCACGCTCCAGCTGCCTGGAGGTCCATGCTTCCACGAAGATCGTCGCCGGTCTCGAGGAACTGTTTGAGCGCCTGCGCTGAATGGCGCCGCGAATCCATCACTCAATCACCGTCTCCCTGCTTCGTCGTCGCGCGTTCCCATGAAAACCGGACTTCTCACCGCCGCTCTATTGCTGCTTTTGTCATCGTTCGTCATGGCCAGTGTCGAGCGCATCTGGATGACCCATCAGTCGCCGGACAACTCGAAGATCGTCATCTCGTGGGAAACCACGAATCCGGGCGATTCCGTGGTCGAATTCGGCACCTCGCCGCAGCTCGGTGAAATGGTGAAGATGGAGGGCAGCCGCACCCTGCACCATGTCGAGATCCCGATTCCGCAGAAGGACGTCGTCTATCACTACCGCGTGAAGAGCGGCGATCAGGTCTCGGAGATCCACCGCTTCAAGGGCTATCCCTCGAAAGTGCTGCGCATCGCCGTCTTCGCCAACCTGCGGGCCGACGCAAAGGTGAAGCTGGATGCCATCCGCCAGGATGACCCGCACCTGCTGCTCTCGGCGGGCGACAAGGCCATGCAATACCAGTTTGCCACCCAGGCGGACAAGGAGGCGACGAAGTCGCACAGCACGGCGATCGACACCCAGGCCGATCTTTTTCGCAGCACGCCCCTGATGGTGTCGCTCGGCAACCTCGACCGCAAGATTCGCCCGAACGGCCTCAGCCTGGAAGAGCCCGGCTACGACATCGACGCCACCGGGTACCGCAAGTTCTTCGCCCTGCCCGGCAGGGAGTGGCTCTGGGCCTGGGACATCCCGGACTTCGACCTGCGCTTCATCAGCGTTGACATGAGCCACACCGGCGACTTCGGCCAGCCGAACCAGGCCTGCAACGCCTTCGGCAGGGACTCCGAGCAGTTCCAGTGGTTCGAGCAGACAATGAACGACACGAGGGCGGGTTTCGTCGTCACGGTCTATGGCGAGACCAGCAGCACCGTGCGCCGCCACGCCGAGGGCGGCTGGAAGCGGCTTCTCGAAAAAGGCACGCTGGCCATCTCCGGCGAGTGCTACCACGCCGAGCGCAGCGTCGTCGACGGCATGATCTACACGAACAGCTCGGTGCGCGGCAACGGCACCTTCGGTCACGATCCGCAGGCCGCCTTCTCGGACAAGTCGGCCAGCTACCAGCTGCTGACCCTGGACCGCGCCGCCGGCACCCTGAGGTCGGAATTGAAGGCCCTCGACGATGGTCGCGTGCTCGACCGCCAAGTCTTCAAGAAGCGCGCACGCTGACGGCGAGGGCGGCCCCGGAGGACGACTCGGCGGGTTTTTTGCGTCAAGGTGCTAAAAATGTGTCAGAAAAGCGGGTGCGGCCACAAAGTGCATTCAGAAGTCCATGCCCGCCGATCCAGAACAGTTTTTGCCGCTCTTTCTTGCGGCACAGCCAGACCTCCGGGCTTTCATCGGGTCCATGATTCCCGAGCCTGCTGCCCGCGAGGATGTGTTTCAGGAGGTGGCGGTTGTGCTCTGGAAGAGTTTTGACCGCTACGATCCTGACCGCTCTTTTGGGGCTTGGGCCCGCGGCGTGGCCGTGAGGAAAATCTGGGAGGACCGCCGCCACAGGGCGCGGTTGCCCGAATCTCTCTCTCTGGAGCAGATCGAACAGCTCTCCGGGGCCTTTGAACCGGGTCCGACCTCCGCAAACTGGAGAGCCCGTGAGCAGGCCCTGACCTGCTGTCTGCAGGAACTGCCGGCTCACAGCAGCCGGCTGCTGCGGATGCGCTACGAGGAAAATCTCTGCATGGAGGAAATCGCCCGCGCTTATCAGTCCGGTGCCGACGCCCTTTATCAAACGCTCAGCCGCCTGCGGCGGCGGCTGAGGGAGTGCGTGACACGCCGGCTGAGGGAATTCATCTGAACCAGAGCATGCACTCGACCCTGGATTCCGAAGCTTTTGAAGCCCTGGCCCTGGAATGGCTAGGAGGTGGCTGCTCCGCGGAGCGGGCGGAACAACTGTGGCAAATCCTTGCCGGGAATCCCGATCGAGCGACCCAGTTTGCCGAGCTTGCGCGCTTTGAGAACCTCTTGGCCGACGCCCTGGCGCTCAAGACTCGGGTTGTTTCCCATGCATCCACGGTCGAGTCGTCACGCCCCTTGCCCAAGGCTGCCGCTGCGCCCGGCGGTGCATGGAAACCCATTGCATTCGGCTTGGCGGCGGCGCTGGCGGTGGTTTCCGTTCTCTGGTGGCAACTTGAGGCGGGAGTGGAGCTGGCCCCAAGGCGTCAGGGCCTGCAGGCTTCGCGGAACAGCGAACCAGCCCATGTTCCCGTGAGACCCGTCACTCACCGGCAGATGGCGCCCGATCCGGTGCCAAAACCCGCCAGTGACGGTGCTGCCGCTGAACCCTTAAATCAACGGCTGGACGCGTTTTACCTGACGAGTGTTGAATTGCACCGGCAGCCGTTGGATCGCGCCATCGGCTTGCTTCAAGGACAGCTGCGCCTCCTGGACCAGCGCGGCCGCATGGGTGACCTTCGGGTCATCATCCCACGCAATGCCGCAGGCCGCATGGTGAGCCTGACCTCCGGGCCCATTTCGTTCCTCAAGGCGGTGCAGGTTCTGGCGGCACTGGCAGGCTGCGATGTCGAGACGGACGAACACCGCGTCAGCGTTGTCCTCCGTGAGGAAATCTATCCGCAACCGGCTTCGCAGAGCAGCCTGTTGGAGGTCCTTGCCGGACGCTTCAGTACGGACGGTCGGCCGGCCGAGCAGGATGAGGTCGCTCTCGCTGCCCTGAGGGAGGATGCACAGCGGCTGGGCATTGCGGTGAACCCTGAAGAATCCGAAGGTTGGAACGCACGTCTCTCCCCGGGGCAGCGTGCCGCCTTGCTCCTGCTCACGCAGTCCCGTCAGGCACTGGCCCTGATGCCGGCACCGGCGTATCAACTTTACGTGGCCGAGGAAGCTGCCCCCGGCGGCGAAGCGGCGGCGGACCAAAATCTGGGCGAGTACGAGGCCAAACAGCTTTTGAATTCCGGCATTTTTTCCGGCCCTGTCGCCCGTTTCACCGCCGCACCGATGGTCAGCAGGACGGAAGCTTCCAGGATCCTTTACCGGCCTGCAGGGGAGGGACTCCAACTGGTCGTTGAAGTCGTCGGCTCGCCGACCGTGGCAACGGCGCAATCCGCCGTCCCAACCGTCGCTTTGAATGCCGATCAACCGGTCCTGCTTGGCAGTTCCGCAACGGCATCCCTGGTGGAATCTGGCGTTCTGGCGCCAAATCCAACCGGCGCCCGCCAGATCGTTCTTCTTGTTCCTGTTCAACCCGCCCCGCCAAACGAACCATGAATCCCTTCCGCGTATTTCTCAGTCTCTCTGTCGTTTCCGTCCTGCTGGCCACTGCCAACGCCGCCACGGAACAGCCTCATGCCATTGCCCTCCGGAGCAGCCGTTGGTTTGGCCAGGCCCGATATCATGCGGATGTGCCCGCCAAGCTGAAGCAGCTGGTCTTGGAAGTCCGCCAGGGTTCTGGTTGGCGCCCTCTTCGGGTCTGGCATCTCACCGCATTCACGAAACTGCCCAAACGCCAGGTGGCGATCACGCTGCCGGCAGGCGTGGCACGCCGCAACCTGCGGCTGGTGGCCTACGAGAATGCCAAATTTCCCAGCCGTTTCATCCGGGGTAAAAAAGCCTTCAAAGCCCGGCCTCTCCCTCAAGCTCCAGGTGAAATGATTGCCGACAGTGTTGCAGGCAGCAGGCTGCTGCAGGGAGCGCAGGCCGTGGCCGTTGTCAGCGCCACGGCAGCAAGGGCTCAGACAGACGCAGCCGCGGCTGCCGTCACCGAGCCTGACATCTGGCAGATGGCGGGTGAAACCTTGTTTTTCTTCAACCAATTTCGCGGGTTGCAGGTGTTTGACATGAGCGATCCCGCCCTGCCTCGTCGCACCGGCGCGCTGCGCCTGCCCGCCAGTGGCGAGCAACTTTTTGTCCTCGATGAAACCGGCTCTGCGGTGGCACTGCTGGGGCGCTCCAATCGCCGGGAGACGGCCGGGGAGGCCGCTGTTTTTCTCGTGGCCATCCGCGATGGCGTGCCAAGTCTGACGGCGGAGTTGCCTCTGGGCGGACATGTTGTTGACAGTCGTTTGGTGGGCGGTCATCTCCATGTGCTGACGCAGTCCTGGCATCTCGAGTCGTCCGCGCCCGTCGGCGATGAGGCGGGCGTTTTCACGATGAGTCTCATCCGTCACTCCTGGGCCACCTGGGCCCCTGAAGCGCGGCTGCACACCCTGGATCTCCGCGCGTTGGAAACGCCCGTTGTCCACCCGCCGGTCCGTTTGCCCGGGCAGGCCAGCTGCCTGCAGGCAGCGGAAGGCCACCTGCTTGTCGGGGGGGTGGCGGCGGGCACCTGGACTCCGCAGCTGCAGGTGCTCGCCGTCCAGCCTGAAGCGGGCCCCATCCTGCGCAAAACCTTTGCCACGGCCGGCCACCTTCAGGACAAGTTCAAGATGGCCAGGGTGGGCAATGCCATCGCCTGTGTCAGTGTTTCCTGGCAAAACGGCCGCAGCGAGACCTGGGTGGAAACCTTCCCCCTCGATGGGGCCTCACTGCAGCCCCTTGCCAGGCTGGAACTCGAGGGTGCCCGCGACGAGAGCCTGCATGCCACCCGCTTTGATGGCTCACGTCTCTATGTGGTGACTTTCCGCCAGGTGGATCCTCTCTTTGTCGTCAATCTCGAGGATCCGGCCATGCCCAGTCTGCAGGGCGTGCTGGAAATCCCGGGATGGTCGACCTACCTGGAACCCATGGGGGATCGCTTGATCGCCGTCGGTGTCGAGGCAGGCCGCGTGACCGCTTCCCTCTTCGACGTGGGGGATGCCCATGCTCCCGCCCTGCTCTCCCGTGTTTCCCTTGGCGAGGCCGGCAAGCCCAGCTGGAGCGAGGCCAACTACGATGAAAAGGCGGTTTTCTTTGATCGGGAACAGAACGTGTTGATGGTGCCCTTTGAACAATGGGACAGCACCGGCATGTCAAGTGCGGTTCAAGTTCTGGCCGTCGATCGCCAGGAACTGTCGGCACTCCAGGTCTTGCCGCATCCCAATCGTGCGCGCAGAGGCAGACTGGTGGGTTCGCATTACGTCACGGTTTCGGGGCAGGAGCTTTTGGCGACGCCGCGGACCGGAGGCGATGCCACGCGCGTGACCCTGGCGTGGCGTGTCGATCGTGTTCTCGAACATCAGGGATTCCTCATTCAGGTGGATGACGGCCCCCAATCCAGCTTCCGTGTCGGTCCTTTTCTCATGGGAGTGGCACAGGCAGCACCGGCGATGCGCACTCAGGTGGTGGTAAGCCGTGCGGATGAACCCGACCAACCGCTTGTGGAGTTGGAGATCGAGGATGCGCCCGTGGTGGGTTTGGAGCGCGTGGGAAACCGCATCTACCTGGCGCAGTGGCTTGCGGCGGGCGAAGAGGGAATCCTGCGCACCTGGGTGTTGGATTTGGGACCATTGCCCGACCTCATTCCCGTGGCGACGTTGGACCAGCCGGTCAAGGCCACGGAATGGAACCTCGATTTGGATAACGCCCGTGCTCTCTTTCCGCGGCCCGACCTGCTGGTCTGGCATCTGCCGGCGCAGGCCTTTGACGATCGCTGGTGGTGGCAGCGCATCACTTTCCCGGCAATCACGGGAGAAGTGCGACTGCAAACCCTGACACCCGTTGTGGCTCTGCCCGTCAACAGCGGGAATGTTCCCGCCGCCAGGCTCGCCATTTCGCCGCCCATCCTCTGGCGGTCAGGCAGTGCCAGCTGCTTTTGCCCGGTGCTTTTGGGGGATCAAACCTCGGCCTTGCCGGTTTTGATGCTGCCGGCGGCCAAGAATCTTCAGTCGGTGGGGCGAACCTTTGCCGGCGGGGGGTTTATTTTCACAAGCCACGACGAATCCTCAACTTCGGAGATTCCGGCCCGGCCCAGTCGTCGCGGGCGCGGCCGAACTGCGAGGGGCCGGTCTGCTGCCGCAGGCCTTCAATCCCGTCTCCATGTGCTGGATTGTCGTCCTTCAGAACTGCTGGTTCGGCCGCCGGTGAATCTGCCGGGGCGGCTGGTGGGCATGGACCGCGCCGATGCCCAGGGAGCCATTCTGATGACGGAAGTCGAGGGGAGCGCCGGGACCCAGGGCCGGTACATTCAAGCCTGTGCCTACGATGGCCTTTCGGTCTGGCAGTTGGATGAGCTGGCACTTGACCTGCCGGCTTGGACACCAACGGCGGCTGCCGCGTCCCGCCTGTTCGTGGTCCGTCATCCGGAGCAGCCGGGTGTTGCCGAGGTGATCTACGACGCACCCACCGGGCGCTTGTCGCAGGGGCGTGGTTGGGAGCTGCTCGAGGCTCCCCACGCCCTGCATGTTGTGGGTGACCTGCTTCTGGCGCCAGCCCACGGTAGCCTCGCCGTCGCCAACCTCACGGCCGAGGGCCTCCGTCCCCATCCCGGAGACTACGTGACCCCGGTGAATCTCCATCCGCGGCTGGATCGTGCACGGCCTGATGCGGGCGGGCTGTGGTTGCCGGTTGGCGAATACGGCGTCGAATATCTTCCCTGGACGGGCTTGCTGAGAGAGGCGGCGCGGTGATGCATTTGACGCCGCGGTCTCTCCTCTGGCTTCCTTCCATGAGAGGCCAGTCCATCGAGGGACAGTGTGGACTCTTGTCCTCGTTGCGCAGGTTTCGAAATGGGGCCTCTGCCGAAGAACCACCGGGGGCACAGCGTAGATTTGTCCACGCTCCCCATGAACTGGTTTGCCCTTCCGACCTGCGCCCTTGCGCTCACCTCCGTCCTCATCGCGGCCGAGCCGGTGGCGCAATGGACCTTTGACGGCCCCGCCCCCGATCTCGGCCGTGCCGAGGGCGGCGTGCTGTTTCAGCAGGACGGCCCCTCCCGCGCGCAGTTCAAGCATCTGGCCGAGGGCAACAAGGCCGTTCGTCTTGACGCTGCCAAGCGTGGCTTCATCCGCGTGCAGGATCCCGGTGAGAACAGCCCGTTTGACTTCGACAATGGCGACTCGATCACGATCGAGGCCTGGGTCAATCCCGCCTCG
>Ga0222714_10005401_pt1 | contig 12168 bp, 16 predicted proteins | sample C33_3DmetaG_FD_165048 | JGI IMG/M metagenome (GOLD analysis project Ga0222714, IMG submission 165048) | Estuarine water microbial communities from San Francisco Bay, California, United States - C33_3D | ecosystem: Environmental > Aquatic > Marine > Unclassified | place: USA: California... | reverse complement strand
CGCAATCGCCCACTTGTAAGCCACGACTGCAATAGCAATGACTATTACGGTTTCGAACGCGAGAAGCCTTAGACGGTCCACCATTAGAGCCCATCCCCCCATTCGTCATTAGCGGGCCAATCGCAATCCATAGGCGAGACATACCGGCTAGTCGCCGGCCGTCCGCGTCGGGGGCTCACCCGGTCCAACAGGGAGCCCCAATCCTTCGGGCGCGCAAGCGGCGCCGGCGGCTTTTCGTCCGGTGCGTTTTCCGGCCGTTCCGTTTCCATCGTTTCCCCTTTCTCGTGAAGCTAAAGCGAAGCCTACCGTTTAGCGCAGGTCGCACCCCCAACCCCAACCGGCCATGCGCCACAAGCGGTTAGCGACGACCATTTGTTGCCGCCAGGTAGCTTGGCCCGCGTCGGCCGGGTACCCCTTCGGCTTATAGGCATCCCACGAGCGATGGTAGAAGCCTAAGCCGCCCTGAAAGCCGCCGCCGCGGCCGTTGCCAGGGTGCGACCAATTAACGCCCTTGTACCCCTTCCCGGGCTGTTCGCACCGGCCCACGGAAACCCAAAGGTCATGGTTAGGCGGAAGCGGCGCGGGAGCTGCGGCGCCCGCGGGGATAAAACAAAGGGCCGCGGCTAGCGCGACCCCTGCCCTCCCGACCATTTACTTTGACCCCTTCTCGGGGCTTACCGCCTGCCACGTTCGCAGCACGCCCAAAACGGCCGTAAGGCCTGCGGACAAAGCGGCCAGGGCAACCGATGGGTTGCCGTCAATCCATGTATCTAGAAACGCCACGAGGAAAACGCCGGCGGCTGTGAGGGCCGCAATTGTGGAGGGTCCAATTTTGGGAATCACTTTTTAGGCTCCTTCTCGGGAACGTAATCCGTGGGCTCGGCCGGCGGGGGCTCAATCACCACGGTGCTAGGCGGCAGGGTGTCGGGCATGGCCTCAACTCTCCTTATAGGTCTTTTTCCACGGCCGGGGCGTGACTCCTGCGTGCTTCTCCGCCCACTGTGCCATTACCTCGTTACGGGTTTCCTTCCCGGTGCTGTGCAGCCAGGGCCCGAACGTCCAGCGGTCATACGTTCCCTTTGGGCCGGCGCGGAAAGCGAAGGGGCTGTTGCGCTCTACCCTTACGGCCTGCGTCCAATTGTCGGGATTGGCGCGGGCGTACTTGCGAAGCTGCAAATCCCGGGCTTCGGGCGTCGGCCAACCCCCGTAGAGCTTTACGCGGGTGTCGTCGAATCCGTATCCGTCCACGACGGCCTGCGGACCGGGAAGGCCAACGTCCGGAAAGCTAATCACCTTCCAACCGTCCCGCCAGCTACGGGTTAGGGACCGGACGCCATTTTGAGCATTCCCTTCCAACGTGGAAAAAAGGCCCCCGCTCATCGTGTAATTCACGAGCCCAACGTGGAGTCCGTCAATAATGAAAAGGTCCCCGGGCTTTGCCTTCTGCGAGCCGTCGCGGAGCCAACCTTTCGCCTGCGCCCTGTCGTACATAACGGCCGTTGAGGGGTGAACGATCGCCTTAGCCTGCGCCTTGTACTTTGCGGACGCTTCGCTTTCGGCAATGCAAAAGCCGACGTAGCACGCGCACCAGGGCACCCCGGGCCCGATGCCGTAGAACTTCTGGCATTCGTCCACAATTGGCGAACCGCTCCGGTTGGGCGCACCCTCGTAGGCGCCTAGATACTTTGCGGCCTTCCTTAGCGCCTGCTGTCCGTTGGAAATCACGAGCCCCCCTAGAGGTTTCTGAAAATCTCAATTGCAACGGCCGTAGCCGCCCCGCCCACCACGAGCCACGCGCCGCGGCTAGTCGCAGCCGCACCCTGCCACCGGGCACGCCAAAGCTCCAATTCGAAAACGCGGCCTTCCAGCTTGCCTACCCGGTGATTTGCTTCCCTTTGGAGCTTTTCCACGGTCGCCACGGCTTCGCGTAGCTCTGCTATGGCCGCGCGAATGTCCTGTGCATCGGCCGGCGTCATTAGGACGCCTGCCCCAACCATGTCGCACAAAACGAGGAACCATCCACGTTGCGCGAGCCGCCGGACGACTGAAATATCTGCCACTCAAAATAGTCAGTCACGGCGCAGGAATGAATAAGCGAAAGCGACACGGCGACGGGTGACGATGCGCTTGTGTTCCCGGTATCAACCCGCGCACCGTTTGTAACCGCTTCTCCGCCGTTCTTGCTTAGACTTGCGAGCACCCGCGAACCTTCAGCGCCCGCGCCTGCGATTGTCATCTGGCAGGTAAAAAGGTACACCCCTGCGGTGTTGATAGTAATGCGCGATGTGTTGGTCGCCGTGCTGTGCATGGCGTCGGTGTCCACCACTTCCGTTGAGTAAGTTAGGACCGTTGCCGTCGTGTTCGTAATCGCCTGTGTTCCCGCGCTTAGAATGCATATCGGCGGCACGCGGTAATTATTTACGTTGGTTCCAATTTCGTTCATTTGGGCGGCTGTAAGAATTGCGCCCGCGGTAAACGTGCCAATGGTGTTATAGGTCTTAGGCATTTCCGCCCTTTCTAAAAGGCCAAAAGGTTTTGGTCAAGTACGCCAAAAACCGCGCTGTTCAGGACAAAATAAGCGTTTTGGTCGGTGCTCTCAAAAGTAAACCGGATTACATGAGAGCCAGGGCGTATGTCGTGGAAAACGCCGGAGGTAATAACCGTTTGCACTACGGACCCGGGGGCGCCGGCCGTAAACGTCTTTTGGATGGTCACGACGTCCGTTAGGTCAAGGCCCAAACAAGCGGCTTGGTCAGTAGAGCTCATGGCCGCTAGCTGCGTCTGAACCCCGGTAAACCTTAAAACGGGGTCTTTGTACCTGCCCAAAAGGTAATTACCCAAAGCGGCCACTTCGGCCGTCGTGCTGTTGAGAAGGTCAAGCTTCGAAAACTGTTGGGCCTGATAAAGCGCAATAGAATTCGCGTTCGATGCGACCTGAACGGCGCCGGCGGGCGATTGCGTCTGAATGTAATTGTAAAGAAGCTCGTCGCCGTAGGCGTTGGTTAGGCTCTGATACTTAACGCCCGAACCATCATCGGCAAAGGTCATAAGCGAGGACGGGTTAAGCGCCGCGTCCCTCCCGTGGAACGTAAGCGTTCCGTCGCCGGCGACAAATAGGTACCCCTGCTCGGACGCGCTCACGTTTTGGAGGTATTGCAAAACGTTTTGGCCGGCGGGCACCAGGTAGGCCCCTAGCGTGGAATTCCCGGCGGCAATAGACGTTGGGCCCTGATAGACGATTTCGGAACGTGAGAGGACGGCGGACACCCGGGCGCCCGAAAGCTGCGCTGTCGGCGTCCATTCGTTCATGTTCTGATTCGCCAGGACGGTAAAGGCATCGGCGCAGGTGGCCGTGGTTACGTTTCCCGTTTCCGTAAACGAATAGTCCAAATCCCAATCCGTCACAAAGCCGCAAAAGATTTCGATTCCGTCCGCATAGACGGAAACGGGATTTCGCGGGCCCACAAAGGGGTAATAGGGCGAAGCGCTGTTAAGCGGGTCAAAAATCCGCGTTGGGTCGTGGAGCCGAAGCGCCGCCGTGCCGGCGTTAAATTGCTCTAGCTCACGGTTACGGCCGCGGTTAATGGTGATCGCTTGGACATACTCGGTAACGTCCACCGGCTGAACGCCGCCTAGCGTGCCGGTATTGAGCTTGCCAAAAGTGGCGTTATCTAGCTGAAAAGGCGTCCCAAAATTAACGGTCGTCTCAAAGCCGACGACTACCTGAATTGTCGGGGCGCTACTCATGCGGCTGCGAAAACCGGGCCGCTTCGGCGCTGCGCTTGCTGTATTGCCTCAATAATTTGCTGGCCAATCTGGTCCGGCGTGGACACTAGGCCCGCATTTACCGTGATAGTGATTTCGCCAACGCCGGCGTTCCGGCCGCGAAGCGGAACCACGGCTTCCGGTCCGGCCTCTCCGATAAGGGCCAACGTGGGTTGCGTGACAATCCCGCCCTTTGCAAGCCGGGGAATCTTAGGAATCTTGGGAACGGGGTCCCCGCCAGGGATAACGGCGTTAATCAAGCCAACGCCCTTGTTTAGCCCCTTAATCCCCACGTTTAGGGCGTCAATTCCTAGATTTATCGCGGCCTTCACGGCGTCGGCAATTCCGCTTGCGACCCCCTTAACGCCGCTCACAATCCATCCAACAATCTTTTCGCCAATGCCCACGACCGTATCCTTAACGCCTTCGGTAATGAGGGACAAAAGGGCGGACGCAAAGCCGCTGATTTTGTTCCAAATGGCGGACGCTAGGCCGGTAGCTCCACTCGCAACCCAACTAATGACCTTCGAACCAATGTCGGCAAGGCCCGTAAGCCATTCGACGGCGAGGGACGCCAGGGCGGCCGGCATCGCCGTAATTTTGTCCCATACCGCTCCGGAAAGGTTGGAAACGCCGGTGGCGATGCCGCTAACGATTGTCTTTCCAATTTCCACCAGGGCCGACAAAATGAGCATGGGGAAGCCTAGAAGGGTGCTCTTTATGCCGTCCAGCACGCCGCCAACGGCCCTTTTAAGGCCTTCCCACGCTCCGGAAAAATCGCCCTTAATGAGCGCCGCGATAGCGTCAATAGCGCCCTTAATGGTGTCCCATGCGGCCATTACCGGACCTTCTAGGTAGTCCACGACCGTAGAAACGGTTTTCTTAATTGCTTCCCATGCCCCGCCTACGATGTCCCTAAACGTCTCCGACTTTTTGTAGAGGGCAATAATTCCGATGGTGAGCCCTGCGACGGCCACCACAATTGCGCCGATCACCAGGGCCACCGGGTTAGCCGCCAAAATGGTCATGGCGACATTGAGGGCGATGATGCCGGCGGCTGTTACTCCAATGGCCGCGGCAATAGCGATGAAAACCTTTGGGTTGTCCTGCGCCCACTTTGCGAAGCGCTGAAGTACCGGGAGGATTTTTTCGATTACCGGGAGAAGCGCGGACCCAACGGCTTCCTTCGTTTCGTCCAGGGCGATACCTAGCCCCTTCATCCGGCCGGCGGCAGTATCCGCGGACGCCGCGGCATCGCCCCCAAACGTCTTGGACAGGACGCTAAAGGCTTCATCGGCCGACGCGCCGTTTTTAATAAGCTCTTTCATGCGAGGATCAAGCGCGTTTAGCCCGCGAAGGTTTCCGGCGTAGGCCTTCGACAAAGCTTCCGACACCTGCGCCAACGGCTTTCCGGTGCCGGCGGCAACGTCCAGGGCAAGCCCTAGCCCCTTCTGCGCCGTTTCCAGGTTTCCGGTTCCTCGTGCGAGGACGGCCAACGCCGGCCGAAGCTCATCATCCGAAACGGCCGCGGCCTGCGAGGTTTTGGAAATGAAATCCTCTACGGCCGAAACTTGTGCCTTTGTGGCCCTCGTGGCGCCGGTGAGGGTGCGGGCAAGCTGTTCTTGCGCTGCGTCGTCCTCAATTGCGGCCCTAGTCGCGTCAAACGCCGCGGCGCCCAAAGCTGCGAGCGCGATACCGGCCGGCAGGGCGGCTTTCTTAATGGCAAAACCGGCCTTAGCGCCCTTTGTTTCTAGGCGCTGAAATTGAGCGATACCCCGGTCAATCCCGCGGCCGTCAAAATCCGTGAGGATTGGAATCGTAATTGCCATTAGCGCATCATCCCTTCGACGGTCCGCTCGGCGTTCCGAACCAATTTATCCACGCCTTCGGCGATTTGCGCCGCGTGCCTATCGTATGCCGGCCATAGAACTTTGCTGTTTCGCGCCCGAAGGTTTGCGCCAAAGCGGTTCCCCTCTCCGGCTACCTCAAAAATGGCGCCGGCCGGGTTGGCCTGCGTGATGTAAACGACGCTGTTGGAATTGCGCCGCGTGGAAACCTTGACCTTCACGCCCTGCCGCACCTTCGCGGCATCCCACGGAAGCTTTTGAGCGGCGCCCTGAATCCATGCCCGCTGCATACCCGAAAGGGGCATGGGCGGATACGCGCTTTTCGCGGCCGCAATCGTCGGGGCCACTACCTCTTTAATCCCCCGGTTAAATTCCTTCCGAAACTCGGGGTCCAGCTTCCGGAGCGCCTTAACGGTGTCCTTTACGCCCACGACCTCAATACGGGCGGACCCGGCCATTACTTAGAGCTTTCCCGCAAGATTTCCAGCACGGTATTTAGGTCTTTCACGGTAAAGGGGATTTCAGGGGGCCAAAAGCCGGTTTGCACCAGGACCACGGCAAGGGCTCGGCTTACTGACCCCCGGCCGTAGGGTTTGCGTTTGCGGACTTGCCCTCGTCAATTACTTCTATGTCGTCAAGCGCCAAAACGAAATCATCAAATTCGGCAGGGACGGCAAGGCCCGCGGACGTAGCCGCGGACCATGCCAGGAACGCTATGTGGTCCAAACGTGGCGCCATTTGGAGAATTTCCGCGGATGTGTCGAAATGCCGCTCAAAACGAATCACATGACGCGCCGGCGAAATATCCACCGTGAACGGCTCGCCGCCCACAAGCGTAAAACGAATGTTTCCCTGTATTGCCTTTTTTGTCGTCAAAGCTTCCCCTTACTAATGCGTTACGGCGTAACGTCCCTAACCCACGTTCCGCCTTCGAACGAAACCTCATAGACCTGCAGCTGGCCAACCTCGTAACTGTTGGCGTTATTGGCAATCATAACGTTCGAAAGAGTCCACTCGGGGTTAGTGGCCGAAACGGCGCCCGAATCCTTCTTAACCACAATCGTGGTGTCGCCCTGCCCAATCTCGCCGGCAATAAGCCCCTCGGGCTCCGTGGCGCCATAGGCCGCGTACATCGTAATGGTGCCCTCCACGGTCTGAAGGCCCGCCACCATGCGCTGACCGGCATCGCCAAACGCGGTAGCGGTAAGGGGCTCCACGCCCAACGTAAAGCTAATGGCGCTCACCTGATCGGTGACGTTGGTTCCGGCAAACGTGATTTCCGCCGGCTGCGAAAGGTAGGTAGTCGTGGCCACGGCTTTAACTCCTCATGGTAGAAACGCGAACGGTTAGGTCAAACGAGGGGACCTGCTGGCCCCCAATGTCCACGACGCCAGGGGCCCCGCGAATAAGGGAAATATCCGAATCCATAATTTCATCGGCGATTGTCATTAGGTAATTAGCTGCGTCCTGATTGCCAGGGGGAGCGGCTAGCACCTTCACGCCAAATTCTATTTCGGCGATGTTGCTGTTAAAACACGAAAACGTAGGGGGCTCCACGAGGACGGACATAGGGCGAGCGTTTCGGGTGTCCGTCACCACGGCGAGCCCCAAAGCCTCTAGGGACGCCACAAGCGTTCCTTGCGCTTCGGCAAAAATCCCGGTGGCGCTCATGCAATCTGCGAACGGTTAATGCCCAATAGGCGGTTAATCTGCGAGCTCGAGCCGAAAGGCATAGCCGGCCCCATGCTCTCAAAGCTTGCGAAGCTGTCCACGCTTCCGCGCTCCCGGTACAGGGCGCCGGCGTACATGATGGTTCCTAGCTTCGCATCATCACCAGGGGCCACGTTCAGGGCATCAAAGTAACCGGCTTCACGCCGGCGACGGTATGCCCATGCGTTAGCGGCTCCCGCGGCTACCTCTATAAACGCTTCGTCATTTGCCGTAGCGGCCTCAATTCCTAGCCACTCGGCAACGTCCGCGTCCGTAATCCACGAGCAAACGGGCGCCCATGTAAGGGTGCCAAAAGTGTCCAGGAGCTCCCGCGCCTGATCGGCGCCGGCGTCCTCAATAAGTAGCTGATTAGGAATCGGGTTATTGGCGTCGAATTCCCAATCCTCATCCGTCACGCCGGTGAATTCATAAGGCGGAACGTCCAGCACCACAAACGAGCCGTTAAACGTGCCCGTATTGGTAATCACGATCCCCTGCCCGGTGCCAATCTCGGTTGCTTCCAACGTCTGAATAACGGCGTAACCGTCTAGGCGCTGAACGTGCGTAATGGTGAAAGTGGCCACGGGCAGGGAACCGGGATAGTCGCTTAGGCGATTGCGGCCTTAATGGCCTTGCTCGGGTCAATGACCTTCGACGCAAAGTAGCCGCGAAAGGCAATCTGCCGGGTGAGCTGTGACGGCTGCTCAACCGAAATAGCGCCCTTCTGCTGCTCCCAATTCTCTAGCGCGGTCGGGTCCATGATGTACATGCCCAGGGCCGTAATGTTCCGGTCCACGACGACCCGAAGCCCAAAGGCGTTCCCGGCGTCGGAGCCCGGGGCAAGGTTGCCAAAGGCGTTCATGGGGCCAACCTGCGGGAAAAGCGGCCGGTCCTGACCATCCGAAAGCTTGCCCAGGTACTTCCAAACGTTTGGCGAAACCGCCAGGACGGACGGAAGGTTGCCGTTGCTCCCGGTGAGAATGTCGCTCGCGGCCGTAAACATCCACTCCACCCAATAGGCCGGGTCGTCAATGCTCGCGTTTGCGAAGGCGTTGGAATTGGTGATGCCGGTGTCAAGCTCGGAGCAGGCGAGAAGGTCCGTACGGTCTGCATACACGCGGGCCATGTCGTCCAGGAGGGCGCCCATCACCTCGGGCTGCGTCCAATCCATAGCGGCTTCGGAAACCTCAACGTATCCGCCCTGAATGGTCTTGGTGATCTGAACGTCATCAATCTCAAAAGCCGAAGCGGTGATGGTCGTGTTCTGCGTGGCCGTCGAAATGGTGTTGTGCGTACTCACCACGGGGCGAATGAAAATCGCACCCGCGGCCGGCATGGCGCGAACGCCCGTCGCGTCAATAATCGGCCGGCGACCCTGAAAATTGTTGTAAACCGGGGCGACGATCGGGGTAGGCACCACGCCGGGAACGTCGGTAGTCCCAACGTCGGGAGCCGCGGCCTTAATCTTGTCATTCATAACGGCGAACTCGTGCCCACCGCGGACAAACGCGCAAACGTACTCAGACACACTAGGAAGGCTCTGTGCAAACGCCAGCTTGGGCTGCGCGTAGACGACAGGCTCGGGAAGCGCCGGGGCCTCTGCCGCTACGGGCTCGGCCTGAAGGGCATCGGACATATCGGAAAGCTCCTCGTTTTCGTTAATCGGGTCGGGGTCGGGAACCGCGGTAGCGGCAACCTGTGTAATAACGGCGTCGGAAAACGCCGGCACGGCCACTAGGGAAAGCTCCACGAGCTTCGCCGCGGTGACAGTCATCACGCCTTCGGCGTCGTAAGTGAACTTTTCCGGCTGCGCTCCAACGCTCACGGAATCATAAGCGCCGGCCTTTAGAAGCGCGACGGCATCACGCGAAGCGCGGGTATCGGCAAGGGTGGCCTCAAACTCCAACCCTTCGGGCGTCTCGGTGAGGGTGTCCACCACGCCGCGAAGCTGCGTAAGGTCGTGATTTTCCACGAGCTTCGCGGGCTTCTGCCCGGTGTCAAATGCGCCAGGGGAAAAGCGAACCTGCGTACCGTCTGCCACGGTCGCCACGGTATCCCACGGAACCGCCACGCCGGCAATTCGCGCCGGCCGCGTTCCGTCGCCGGCTTCTGCCGTAATAAGCGCGGGGTCTGCGCTGAAACGAATCATGAGGGAAGCTCACTTTCCGCCGGCGCGGCCGGCTCTGCATCGGGCATATCCGAAACGTCTGAAAATTCGTCAAGGTATTCATCCAACGCGAATTCCAGATGACGCCCGCGGGGCAAAACGTCGTCCATGCTAAGGCGTTCCTCTATGGCGTGGAGAATTGGGCGAGCACCGAAAAGTATTAGGTCCTGCCGTGCCTGTTGGGCGTTGGCGTAGGTCATGCCGCTCTGGTCAATCGCCAGGAGATAAGCCGGAATATCCATGAGCCGGGAAAGCTCTTTAGTCTGATACTCCCGGCCCTCTACAAGCTGAAGCTTGCTCGGGTCCGTGTCGAAGCTTTCGAACGTGACAAATTCGTTTAGGGCGCCGATAGCGTTAGTGCGCCTGTTAGCCGCCCACGCCGCGGCCATTTCTGCGAGCTCCTCGCCGCTCATGGGCTCGCCGCCCCGCTGCTGCAAGTAGCCGGCCGCAATCTCATTAGACGCGAACCGTTCCGCGGCCTGATCAAGCCGAAGGGCAATCGTGATAGCGCGACGGCCGGCGTAAACGATGCCCTGCGAACCGCTGTGGAATTGCACAAGCTGCGAAACGTCCAGGGGCAGGCCGTTAAAGTCCACTTCGTTGGCGGGCCCGAACCATTCCGGCGGGGGATTGTTGGGCGTCTCGCAAAGGTTGGCCGGGAGCCATTGGAACGAGGACGGAAACCCGGTGGAATAACGCCCCGTCACCTGCCAAAACGCGCGGCCGTACAAAATAAGGTCGCGGGCTGTCTTGGACAGGATGAAATTACGGGTTACGCGCGGGTCCGGTCGGGTAAACCAGCTTTCGCCTTCGACGAAAAGCTTTTCGTATTCCTGCCCGGTCCATTGGAGGGTGTAGCTCCGGAGGTTCATGGTGCCGGCGACCGTGGACAAAAGAGAGATTGCCCGGGCGACCGTGGGAACGGAAAGCGCGGCTTCCTCCATACCGCCCACGCTGTACCCAATGAAATTCCCCGGCTGTGCGGCGCCGGCCGCGGCCGCCAGGGGGGCGGAACCGTAGGCGGGCGCGTCGGCCTTCACCTTTTTAAATAGCTCCATAGGTGAATCGTTCCGGTTGCGTACTTAAATTGCAAGGGCACCGGGATAAATATACGAAATGACCCCCATCGGAGCCGGCCGGGGAATTAGCCGGCCCCGCATGGGGGGCTAGGGGCTCACGCGCCCGCCGGCTGCGCGGCCCGCCCTAGCGCCGTAAATGTTACCCGCTAAATGCGATTGCGGCTTTTGCCTTTTGCGTTGGGCGTGCCACGAGGGCGCCGGCCCATACCATGCAACGGGCGAGCGTAATGGGCCCGCTAGATTTCTGCGACGACAGGGCATAGCCCCTTTGCGAGCTAACGCCCACGGCGCGGTCCACATGCTCGAGCAACATTTGTTCGCCGGTATGCACTACGCGCCCCTCAATGATTAGCCGGCGGATTGTTGCCGTATGGGTCGCAAGCTCGGAGTAACCCACCTGAACCTTTTTACGGCTTAAGCTCATGGGCGCCATTTCGTACAGGGACGGCGGAAGCGTAACGGCTGAACATTCCTCCGCGGCCGCTTCGCACTCGCGCCAGCACGCCGCCAGGGAATCGGCCATGAATTCGACGGTAACGCCTATTTCCCCTTCGGGCGTAAGGGCCGCGCGGACGCCGCAATAAAGGCTTTCGTCAATTGAGCTATCCACGGCCAGCACGCCGCCGGCGGGAATGGCCGGAACCTCGAGGGCGTTAAACGTGCCAGGGGGAAGCCATGAATTCGCCGACGAAATCCAAACGTTCAGGCTCGCCCGCAAAAATGCGGCTTTATCCACCTGCTCGGCTTCGTCGGCCAATACGGCCGGGTCCAGGGTGTACCCAATCGCCGGGTTTGCAAGCGCCCAAAGGTCCGGCGAGCTAAGCGGGTCAATCCCCGGCGGTACTGACCATTCCGCGAAATAAAGCTTTGTGGTTTTTCCTTCGTCTATGGCACGGACGCCCTCCTCTCTCATTTGTTTCATGGCGTGGGAATCCTCCGTGCCGGCCGTGCTCCAACATGAGAGAAGCGGGCTACGCATCGCCCGTTGCGAGGGGAGGGCTCCGTTAAAGAGAACGTCGCGCGAGATATTCCAAACCTCATCGGCGACGATGAAATGGGGGCTAAAGCCGTGAAAGGCTTTGGGGGTCGCGGCCTGCACGAGCCACCGGGAGCCGTCCGGCATGATCGCTTCGTTTCGGCCGTAGCTCCACTTGACCTTAGCGCCGAATTCCTTTTCCAAAATGGGCGCGAGCGATTCGAATATTTCTACGGCCAAATCTAGCTGATGCGCCGTACTGATTAGCAATACCGGTTCGCCACGGCGCTTAGCTTCGTCTGTGAGCGCCCACCCGCAAAGCGCTTTAAGCGCGAGGGTCTTACCGTTCTGCCGTGCGACTGAACAAAGGGACCGCCGGCGGATTAGGTCGCCGGTTTCGTCATGCTCCAATTGCCCGGTTAGCGCTCGGACCTGCCAGGGCATGAGCTCCACGCCCAAAAACTTTTGTGCGAAGGTCGCCACTTGTGGGCCGTAGGACCATGTTCCCACCATTGGCGTTTCCAACCGTGGAGCGTTAGCGCCATATTCGCCGGTGCCTATTTCCATAGGTTCCGTTCCCTGCGAATTTGCCGGTTCCTGCCCGTTCGCGGATATACGCGGAAT
>Ga0222714_10005400_pt1 | contig 12168 bp, 12 predicted proteins | sample C33_3DmetaG_FD_165048 | JGI IMG/M metagenome (GOLD analysis project Ga0222714, IMG submission 165048) | Estuarine water microbial communities from San Francisco Bay, California, United States - C33_3D | ecosystem: Environmental > Aquatic > Marine > Unclassified | place: USA: California... | reverse complement strand
TGACCCGGAAAGCCCATACTATCGAGAAGCATTTGGCCAAAATAAAAAGTATGTGCTGTTTTGTGCGGGTGGCTTGCGTTCTGCATTAGCCACGAAACGGTTGCAAGACATGGGTTTTGGGCCAGTCGCTCATGTTGTTGGCGGCTATGGCGCTTGGAAAAAAGCTGGTGGCCCAACCGAAACTCGTCCAACAAAGAAGGGCTAATCCTCTCGTGTCAGAATGGGACTACATAATCGTCGGTGGTGGGTCCGCAGGATCCGTGATGGCAAATAGATTGTCGTCCAAACCATCAAACCGTGTATTGCTTATTGAAGCTGGGCCGGACACGCCTCATGGCAACATTCCGCCAGAGGTTCATTCAAGCTATCCCGGAGTGGCATATTTTGACTCTCGTTTTCACTGGACAGAACTAAAGGTTACTACCCAACCTGTAAGACACAATGATCCTTCATTTCATCCGCCCAAGCGCTCTTATGAGCAGGCACGTATTATGGGGGGTGGTTCTTCGATTAATGGACAGCTCCTCAACCGAGGGGCGCCTACCGATTATGATGGCTGGCGGGATCTAGGCGTCAAAGGGTGGGGTTGGGAGGATTGTCTCCCTTATTTCCGAAAACTCGAGCGGGATTTGGATTTTCCTGATAGCCCCTATCATGGAGCCGATGGCAAAATACCTGTGCGTCGCCTCTTCGAAGAGCAGTGGACTGGGTACACACATGCTGTCCAAAAAGCGCTTCTGGCCGAGGGTTACGATTACATAGAAGATCAGAATGGTGAGTTTAGAGATGGGTTCTTCCCACTTACAATCTCAAACGCTTTCGATCGACGGGTTTCTGCCGCTATTGGTTACCTCGATCCTCCAACCCGTCGTAGGGACAATCTTAAAATAATTGCGGACACGAGGGTCTCTGCAATTACGTTTGATGGTTTGAAAGCGACAGGTGTTGTGGCATTCCGCCATAATGGTGGTGAGGAAACGCATAAGGCTCTGCGAGAGGTAATTATTTGCTCTGGGGCTCTTCACTCCCCGGCGCACTTAATGCGTGCGGGCATAGGGCCAGCTGGGCATCTCAAGGAACTTGGTATTGAAGTTCGTCATGCCCTGCCAGGCGTTGGTCAAAATTTGCAAGACCATCCTTCTGTCAGTGTCTCAGGCTATTTGCCAGCGGAACATCGCATTCAGCGGGATGATGTGCGCCATATGCATATTGGGTGGCGGTTTTCCTCAAATTTGCATGACGCCCCACAGGGCGACATGTTCGCGGCCCAAGTTGCCAAGTCAGCATGGCATGATGTTGGGAAGAGAATGGGTTCGTTGCTCGTTTGGGTTAACCGAACGTATTCAACGGGCGAGGTGAAGCTGACGTCCGCCAATTGGCGGGACGAACCGTCGGTTGACTTTGGTCTTTGCAGTGATCGGCGCGATCTTGACCGCCTAGCAGATGGTTTCAGGCGCTCGGCTGCAATATTGCTTTCGGATACCGTAAGGGAGGTTGCCACAAACGCATTCCCCACGGCTTATACTGAGCAAGTTCGAAAAATTGCCAAGGTTAATGGCCGGAACAAGGCCATCACCTGGTTCCTTGGAAAGTTAATGGATGGGCCTGCGCCGGTTCGCAAATTGCTAATTGAGAAAGTCATTACTGGCGGAGTTACATTAGAGACTCTGCTGACAGACGCTGAAGCTCTGGATCAATTTGTTTTAGCTAATGCAACCGGTACTTGGCATGCCACCTGTTCCTGTAGAATGGGCGCTGACAATGACCCCATGGCAGTTACTGACAGTCAAGGCAGGGTCCGAGGTGTGACCGGGCTTCGCGTTGTTGATGCCTCGATCTTCCCGTTCGTACCCTCTGCCAATACCAACGGTCCGACGCTTATGACGGCAGAGAAAATCTCCGATGCTATAATAAGTGCATAATTTTCCATGGCAGACGACCAAATCCTGGTGATGGATAGTGTTACCAAGTTAGAGGCAGAAGATGCTGGTAAAGTTCTAGTCGCTGCATCTCATGGTGGCGTTTATGCAGCATATCTGGCTGCGACAGGTAGAGCCCGCGGCGTCATACTCAACGATGCGGGTGGTGGTTTACAGGATGCTGGTTTTGGCGGTCTGGAATGGGCAGATGCATTCGGAATGCCCGCAGCGACTGTTGACTGCATGTCTGCGAAAATTGGTGACGGTAAGGACATGATGGTGTCAGGGTATATCTCCCACACTAACCTTGCTGCTGCAAAGGCCGGTGTGGCGGTTGGGCTGGGCTGTGGTGCTGCCGCTGCAAGGATGCTGGCTGCAGAAATGTGGAGAGGAGAGGTGCCAAACCTACCTGAAAGTCGGTTTGTTATCTCCGAAGGCGTTGATGGACCGAAGGTACTTGGTTGCGACTCAGCCTCTTTGATCAGGGATGAAGATAGAGGGCAGATAGTTGTTTGCGCTAGCCATGGAGGTCTCCTAGCCAATAATCCAGGCTATATTTTGAAGGCTCCGGTGCTGGGTGTTGTGCTTAATGATGCTGGCATTGGAAAAGAGGGGGCAGGGGTAGCTCGTATTCACGCCGCAGCATCGATGGGGATTGCTGCAGGAGCTGTTTTGGCTGCAAGTGCGAGGATTGGTGATGCGCGCTCTACCTGGGAGACCGGTATTATTTCTGTTTTAAATGAGCTTGCATTGGCCTGTGGTTGCACTGTTGGCATGTCTACTAAAGAGTTCGTTGGCGCTCTTATTCATGCTCAAAAAACGAAACGCATGACTGTTTCATAAGGTAAAACTTAAGAATCCTGTGAAAACATCACAGTCCACTGAAGTTGTTATTTAATTAAGTAGTTTCACCTATGAAATGAGCCGGGTAGTAGCCGGCAAAATCACTATGAATTCTTTCGTATGGCAGATCTGACCAGTGGCCGTGATCTTTGAGGTATTCCATTCGTAGGTTCCGTTCTGAGTCGTATTCTTGAAGTAAAGCGTGGCTTTTTCCATTGAATTCTGTTGGCGAAACTCCGAAACGATCACATAGCTCTGAGTTGAAGGCAGGTGCTGCTTTAACCCATTTACCCTCAAGCCAGAGGGTTGCGTAGCCATGGTGAATAAAAACATCACAGTCACCCATCAATGATTTAAGTTTTGGCGTGGTGAAGTGGTTGACAACATCGGAAAGCCCTATTGCAGATGGAATGCCAACCGCGCGGGCAGTTGCTGCTAATAATACAGCTTTTGGAATACAAAAAGCGGCGCCATCCCGTACAACATTCGAAGCAGTGAAATATTTTTCCTGAAATTTAATGCGGAATGCGTCGTAGCGAATTTGATCACGTACTGCGTAAAAAAGGGCAACAGCCTTTTCGAGATCGGTCTTCTGACCATCAATAGCTTTTTCAGTGAATGATCTGACAATCGGATCTTCGAAATCTAAGAATTTCGTGGGCGCTAGATAATTATCTGGTTGCTTCGGGTACCCATAAGGCGTGAAGATTAGTTTGGACATCATTAACACTCTCGTAGGTAGGCCGAATTAGGTCTAAGCTAATACTAACTATGCCAATAGAAAGGGGACAGGTTCCATGGCAAGGAAATCCAAATACGACCGTGCCGTCGAGGATCTGGGTAACGTCGTTTTTCTGGAACATCTCAATGTGAAGGCTCCAGATCAGCGCCTTTCAACGATTTTCTATGTTATGGGCCTTGGCCTGACGCGCGATCCTTATCTTGTGACCGGTGTGGCAAACATGTGGATCAACTGTGGCAAAAGCCAGTTCCATCTTCCAACTGGTCCAGCCCAGGTTTTAAGAGGATTGACGGGATTAGTTATTCCTGGCCGAGAGGCTTTGCTAAAACGGCTGGAAATGGTTCAACCAGACCTTGCTGGTACCTTGTTTAAGTTCTCTGCGAAGAAAGACTATGTCGAAGTCACTTGCCCGTGGGGTAACCGCCTTAAGATACATGAGCCGGGACCGAAATTTCCTGGTATGATGCTGGGTATGCCTTACATGGAGGTAGATGCGCCCAAAGGGTCTGCCTCAGGCATTGCGCGTTTTTACCAGGAAATTTTAGATACTCCAGCTACGTCTACAAAAAACACGGCAACTGTCTCTGTTGGCCCTGGTCAGAAACTAGTTTTCAAAGAGACAACAAAGATGCTTCCGGAATATGACGGCCACCATGTCGCTATCTATCTCGCAAATTTTTCAGGTCCTTACCAAAAGCTTCTCAAACTTGGTTTGGTGACAGAGGAGAGTGACCAGCACCAATATCGTTTCCTTGATATTGTCGACCCAAAGTCCAAGAAAACTCTGGTGCGTTTAGAACATGAAGTTCGAAGCATGCGTCACCCGTTGTATGCTCGGGAACACACGAACCGTAATCCTGCCATATCAAATCGGACATATGCGCCAGGTCATCAGGATGCCGTTTATGCTTCGGCGCCGGTAAGTCTCTGATGAAGCTTGGATACAGTCTTCCTTCCAACCAGGGATTTGAAGACCCAAACGACATAGTGATTCTTGCTGAGAAGGCCGAGAAGTTAGGCTTTAACAGTGTCTGGACTAGTGAGCATCTTTTCCACTCTAGTTATATAGCGGACCGGCTTGATAATCTGCCTTATTATGAACCGCTGTCTATTCTGTGTGCTGTGGCGATGCGAACACATAAAATTCGCCTCGGTACAACAGTAATCGTATTGCCTTGGCATGATCCACCGCGTTTAGCAAAGACTGTTGCTACACTGGATTTGCTCTCTCAGGGTCGTGTCGATCTTGGTGTTGGCGTAGCGACAACAGAGGATGAGTACATCAATCTCGGTGTTGATTTTAAGACCCGAGGAAAAAGGGCGAATGAAATTCTCTCGGCATTGCAGATCCTCTGGACAGAAGAAATCCCTGAATATCATGGTGAATTTTATCGTTATTCTGGGTTAAAATTTTCGCCTAAGCCGAAACAAAAACCATATCCTCCAATACATGTGGGAGGCTCTAGTATGGCCGCGCTTCGGCGCACAGCTCGTTTTGGTGACGGATGGCATACGCTCCGTCAATCCCCCGATGACATTCGTGAAAAGCTCCCAATTCTCGAACAGTTAATGCAAGAGGCGGGGCGGGATCCAAATAGTCTTTATATCTCGATTAATGCAGGGATACGGTTTGATGGAAAGCCGCAGGATCGAGAACCAAAAGACAGGAAACTCATCTCTGGGTCGAACCAGGATATAATAGACACTCTGGCAGCATTCTCTAATTCTGGTTGTCATGAGGTTGTGGTCAGTATTGCAAGCCGTGAACAGAGTTTTCACGAGGATTTACTTGATCGGATAGCTGCTGAGATCTTGCCTTACATTTGAGGGGAGGGGCGTAGATGGCCTGGAAACGCATGGTGCTGGAAATTGGCATGGGCACTGATATCAGAGGAGGCGATAGCACAAAGGCTGCTGTTCGGGCCCTCAGGGATGCTTTGTGGCATAATTCTTTAACTATCGGGAACCTTGTTGGGCAGGACGTGGATGCAATGCGTGTGCACGTGACAATTGCAGTTCCAAATCCAACAACTGTAGATAAAGCTGAAGTCCTTTCAGTCTTGCCGCATGGTACTGGCGAGGTGGAGTGTGTGGAGGGTGGACTTGCTATCCCGAAGCCTAACTCGTCTGATGTCACGCTTCTTGCCCACGCGGCTGCTGCTGTCTATCTCGACGTTTAGTGGAGTTAAGACATGACAAAAAGACGTATCATCGTCGAAATGGGCGCGGGCAATGACTTACATGGGGGCGATTATACAAAAGCTGCCGTGCGAGCCTGTGATGATGCTCTCCATCACAGTTCTATGAGTTTCATCCGCGCATTGAATATAGATAAATCTAAGCTGATCGTTGAGGTCACTGTAGGCGTTCAGAAGCCTGAAGAGGTTGATACTGAAGCTGTAAGAGCGCGTTTCCCAGTAGGAAAGGTAACGGTAGTGGCTGAAAAGGGTGGTCTTGACGTTTATGATGACTCAGTCGGTGATGTTGCAGTAATTGTGAGTGCGGCAGTGATCGTGAGCCTTGAGGACTAATAGATAACACCTCATGAATTAAAAAACGGATTTGAGGGTGTTTTTCTAGTCGGTCAACGTTTTACCAGCAATCAGCTTATAAATGCCGGCAGTGTCGAGGTTAGCAAGTCCGGCTCCAGCGGCAAGTGCGAAAATTTCAGCAGCAGCAGCGCCAACAGGACTTGCCTGGTCAACTTGTTTGGCTGCAGCCTGCGAAAGTCTTAAATCTTTGAGCATCAGTGCTATTGTGAAGCCAGGTTCAAAGTTACGGTTAGCCGACGCAGTATCAACAATGCCTGCCACCGGCGGGTTCCGTGTTCCAATATTAGTTTGGCCAGAGCTGGTCGAAACTACGTCATAAAGAATCTTTGGGTCGAGGCCGAGACGCTGGCCGATTGCATAGCTTTCGGCTACTGCTACCGCGGAAATGCCTGTGATCATATTGTTACAGATCTTAGCTGCTTCACCCATTCCCGAAGGCCCACAATGAACAACTTTAGCGCCCATTTTTTCTAGTTGTGGCCGGACTTCAGCTAAGTCACTTGCTTCACCTCCAACCATAAAGGTTATCGTCGCGGCTTCAGCGCCAGCAACGCCACCTGAAACCGGAGCGTCGAGCATGCGGAAACCACGTTCGCGGGCCTCTTTTGCTACTTCCTGGGCTGTTGCAACATCAATTGTTGAACAATCGACTAGTAGTGCACCCTTGGGGGCGATTTCAAAGATACCTCCTTTGTCCATGTACAGTGAACGCACGTCTGGACCAGCCGGAACCATTGAAAAAATTACGTCCGCGCCTCCAACGGCCTCTTCGAGAGATTTAGCAGCATCCGCTCCGGCATCCTGACAAGCTGCGATGGCTGCATTGGATTTATCAAAAACTCGAACCCGTCGACCCAGTGCATTGGCATTTCTAGCCAGGTTTCGAGCCATTGGTCCACCCATACGACCAACACCAATAAAAGCTGAAACGTCGCTCATCAGATAATTTCTCCAACAAAAAATTACAGGGTGGTGCGACCACCATCTATCGGTAGAAGCACTCCAGTTAGGAACTGGCCGTCATCAGATGCAAGATATACGGCGGCCCCAGCGACATCCTCTGGGGTTGCAAGTCGACCTAAGGGAATACCGGAAATAAACCGTTTGCGATGTTCATCGGTAATCTGCCCTCCAACGACTTCTTCAAAAAGTGGGGTCTCAGCAGCCACCGGGCAGAGAGCATTCACACGTATGTTTTTTTCACCAAGTTCTGAGGCCATGGAAATGGTGAGGCTGCATGCTGCAGCCTTAGAGGCGTTGTACCATGCTGCACCCGGCCTTGGACGAAGTCCTGCGATTGACGCCGTATTGATAATCGAACCGCCTCCGCGCGCCTCAAGATGAGGGAGGGCGGCTCGAGTGGTCTTAAGCCAGCTTTTCACATTGACCTCGAAAATGCGGTCGATTGCGTCTTCTGTTACTGTCTCAAAACGGCCAATGCGTTGTGGTACGCCTGCATTGTTTACCAGGATATCCAACCCACCAAAAACTTTGACCGTAGCTTGAATCATTGCTTCTGCATCGGCTGTTTTGGTAACATCAGCTCTAAGGCTCTCTGCTTGCCCGCCTCTTTCTTTGATCTCGGTAGCGACACGCTTTGCGCCAACTTCGTCAAGGTCTGCAACCATGACTGAAGCACCTTCTGCAGCATAACGTTTGGCAATGGCTTCCCCAAAACCAGAGGCAGCTCCAGTTATGACGGCAACTTTATTTTGAAGACGCATGGGTTAGTCCTTCTTTACGCTTCACCATTCATCCAGGAGACGATGAGCCTATAGGCGATTGAATCACGACGCGGTAACCGCATGTCAAAGTCTTCCAAATGGTCTAATTGGCTCCTGTGCATCCACCGGGCATCTTCCAACTCTTCTTCGTCAACAAAGATGTCTTCGCTGTCGGCTTCAGCATGGAAACCCAGCATTAAGGATGCAGGAAACGGCCAAGGTTGAGAAGCCCAGTACCGAACCTTCGCTGGATCGACTATGACAGATGTTTCTTCAAGAACCTCGCGAGCGACAGCTTCTTCTAAGCTCTCACCTGGCTCCACAAAGCCCGCGAGAGTTGAATACATCTTCGGCATAAAGTTACGAGTGCGCCCTAGCAGGCATTTATCACCCTTGTATACCAGCATTATTACCGCTGGATCTGTGCGGGGAAAATGCTCTGTATTGCAATCGGGGTTTATGCAACGGCGCTGACTACCTGCTTTTTCTGGCCGAGTTTCGGCGCCGCAAACGCCGCAATGCCCATTCCGTTTATGCCAAAACATGAGCCCGCGTGCATGAGCTAAAATCGATCCTTCCTGTTGCTCTAGGGAAGGCCCAACGGCGCGGAGGTCCTCAAAGGCGCCGTGATCCTGAACGCAAGAATGTGCCTGGTAAGGATCATCATGATGGGATAGGTCTACGCCGAAGTAAGCTACACCGTCGTTGACCCCTAGGAAGCTATGGAACCGTCCAGCGTCTAGGAGTTCTTTGGCCTCGCCAACAGTCGGTAATAGAGCCCCTTCTTGTTCACTATGGACTAAGCTTTTGTCGCGCCAGACTGCCACAATTCGGCTCGATGGGTCGTAAAGTTTCTTAGTCATCCAGCCATCATCTGCGCGTCTGTGAGATAACCGGTCCAGCGGAGCACCGGTGTACCAAAGGGTCTTGGACGTACTAGGATCTTTTGACTGACTCATTCGTAGGACTTTCCGTCAGCCGCGACCAACATATGGCATCTTACTTGCCATAACAGTCATCGTATGAACATTAGCGTTTAGTGGGAGGTTAGCCATGTAGACAATCGCATCTGCAACCGCCTGCACGTCCATGGTTGCTTCAACACGTGTTGTACCATCTGGCTGGAGAACACCCGTTTGCATTCTCTGTGTCATAGGAGTGGCAGCGTTACCAATGTCAATCTGCCCAACACAAATGTCATAAGCACGACCATCCAACGAAGTGGCTTTAGTAAGCCCGGTTATAGCGTGCTTGGTAGAGGTGTATGGAGCTGAATAGGGCCTGGGAACATGAGCGGAGATTGAGCCATTATTTACAATCCGTCCTCCCTGAGGCCTTTGATTTTTCATAATTCGAAAGGCTTCCTGTGAGCAGAGAAATGGCCCAGTAAGGTTTACATTTACCACCCGTTGCCACGTTTCCAGAGAGATATCCTCAAATGGATCCGGCGGTGAGCCGCCACCCGCATTATTGAAAAGAAAATCAAGCCTTCCAAATTTCTCTTTAACCGATTGAAAAAGCGCCCCTACGGATGCTGCATCAGTCACATCTGTCGCCACAGCTAGGACTTTCGAGCTATTCACACCCGCTGCTGCAACGGTTTCTGCAAGAGCATCCTCGCGTCTGCCGGCCAGAGCTACGGACCAACCGTCTGCAAGAAGTGCTAAGGCAGATGCTCGGCCGATGCCGGAACCAGCACCAGTGACTATCGCGATTTTTGAAGTCTTAGACATTTAAATCCTGCCTTACCGTTTTCATTGTTCACCCCTAATCTTTAGCTGTCCGCGTTTCAATGGCGTTGTCAAACTTATCCGCTTGGCGTCTTCTGTTTTTCGGGTCATCTTTAAGTCGTGAATAGAGTTCTGTTCACGGCTTAGAAAATCAACTCGCACATTGTCAGGTTTTTGTTGCGTCCCTCAAGACTGAGCTAATGTTAAATGTTTGTGTTTCGCATGTATTTTAGAAAATTTTGGAGGTTGCCTTAATGGCCGATCGCATCCTTACCACTCATGCTGGAAGTTTACCTCGCCCTTTGGCGCTGACAGGCTTGTATGCCCGAAGTGCACAAGGAGGTGAGGTAAATGAAGCTGAACTAAGTGCAGCAGGAAGGGATGCTTTGTTTCACATCATAAAGCAGCAAGCCGAAAATGGTGTAGATATTGCCAACAACGGCGAGCAACAACGTGAAGCATTTTTTCTTTATCTTCGCCACCGACTTTCTGGTCTTGGTGGGCGTTGGACACGTCCACCACGAGCCGAACTGATTAGTCATCCTGACTTTGCGGAGATGATGAAGGAGCAAGCTTCTCTTCGTCCAGTCGTTTCAAACATGGAGCCACCAAAAGCTATCGGTGCAATTTCACATGTTAAGCCAGAGGCGTGTGAGCAGGAGTGTGCAGACTTTGATGAAGCGTTGAGGATTGAAGGCCATCAATTTGACCGCACATTTCTGACGGCGCCTTCACCGGGTATCGTTTGTGCGGCAATGAAGAATGAATTCTACGATAGTGAAGAAGCTTATCTAGCTGACCTCGCTAAGGCACTTCGTGTTGAATATGAAATTATCCTTGCTCATGGGCATGACTTACAACTTGATTGTCCAGAGCTTGGTTTGGAAGGACATTTGACGTATGCGGGCAGGCCAAAAGAATTTCTAGCGTTCGTCGAGCGCGCCATAGATGCGATTGCCCAGGCCATTGATGGCTTGCCATCGGAACGAATTCGTCTGCATTTGTGTTGGGGCAATGTCGAGTCACCCCATGACCATGACACCCCCCTTGCGGACTTCTGGGAAATCGTAAAGCAGGCTCCTGTTGGCGGGTTTGTTTTGCCGTTTGCTAACCCCCGCCATGCTCATGAGTGGCGCGTCCTTCGCGACAGTCCACCCAGCGACAATCAGTTCATAGCTGCAGGCGTTATTGATACGCTTACTAATTTTGTTGAGCATGAACAGGTCGTTGCTGACAGATTGGAGACGGTAGCTCGGGCAATCGGAGATCCCGCTCGAGTGATAGCCTGTACGGACTGTGGTTTTGATACTTCTGCCGGGTTAGGTCGTGTCGCTCCCAGTGTTGTTTGGTCAAAATTTAGGTCGATGTCAAAAGGTGCTGAGATTGCAACTAAATTACTGTTTTAAAATGTAAAAATATTTTTGTCTTTGCCTAAAATGTCTTTTAGACAACTTTTAATTTTGATGTGCATCTATCTTGGCCTGACCTTGTCGGGTTTGCATGCCATGGCGGCGTTACTGCCTACCTTCATTGAAATTTGGGATCTGACAAACACTGAAGCCGGGTGGCTCAATAGTTCTCAGTATCTAGCTTATGTCGCGGCTGTGCCGATCATAGCCTTCTCCGAGAGAATTGACGCCAAACGCCTTCTGTTGACCGGAACGCTATTTAATGTGGTTGGGTATCTTGGCTTTGCTCTTCTTGCTGACGGCCTTTGGAGCGCAGTTGCTTTTCGAGTTTTGCAAGGGATCGGGTTTGCATTCACATACATGCCAGGCGTCAAAGCCATTACTGATAGAGTGTCTGCGAAAAATAGAGGACGTGGAGCCTCGATTTATGTCTCTAGTTTTGCAACCACCACAAGCTTTTCGATTATCATTGCAGGCATGATAGCCGACTCTTTTGGTTGGCGAGCTGCCTTTATACTTCCTACAATCACAAATATTGGAGCATTTGTATTAATCCTCTTCTTTCTACAAAAGGCGGAACCTGAGGTCGGCGATGGGCCAAGGCGAGCACTATTTGATTTTCGCGATGAATTTTCGGATCCAAGGATGCGAGGCTTCATAATTGCCGCGACCATGCACACTTTAGAACTTCTAGCAGTTCGCGGTTGGACCGTCGTTATGCTTGTAGTTGTAAGTGAACGATGGTCATGGCTCAACCATGAAATAATACTCATTATCGCGACATTCTTGGTGCTCATTGGCATGCCATGCAGCATGGCAGGAGGGGAGCTTGGTCACCGTAAAGGTTTTGCCTATGCTTCTGCCCTAGCTATGGCATTGTCAGCGTTGTTTTGTGGCGCTGTTGGGTTTGCAATTGATGGGCCACTTTGGCTGTTTGTTTTTCTCGTTCTTATGCACAACGTTTTCGTGCTTGCAGATTCCGGAGCGCTGAATGGAGGAGCAGCTGATGTTGCGAAGACCGGTAGGCGGGGCGCTGCTGTAACTTTGATGGCATTTGCCAATGCCCTTGGTAGCTTAGCGGGGCCAGTACTATTTGGTTTTATGCTCGATCTAGGAGGCGGGAGGCAGGAGAGTTTTGCATGGGGCATAGCCTTTTTGACGATTAGTGGCTGTGTAATGGCAGGTGTAGCAGCTTTAATCATCGGTATGCGTCGATATCCAAGGAAATTAAGGGAGGTCAGCAATGGTT
>Ga0222714_10005399_pt1 | contig 12169 bp, 2 predicted proteins | sample C33_3DmetaG_FD_165048 | JGI IMG/M metagenome (GOLD analysis project Ga0222714, IMG submission 165048) | Estuarine water microbial communities from San Francisco Bay, California, United States - C33_3D | ecosystem: Environmental > Aquatic > Marine > Unclassified | place: USA: California... | reverse complement strand
ATGGCGTTGAGAGGTGCGGCGGATTTGCGTAGAAGTGTGGAAGGCGCACAAGCCGCCCAGCAAACCCAGCAACCAAGCGTCAAAGACCAAATGGTTGCGCAGATGGATCAACAGCTTGGCGGCGTGGCAAACCTGCAGGCTCCGAATATGGATATACCCGGCGGCGGGGTGGCTGGGGAAGAGGAGCCTCCGGTGGTGCAAGCTGCTGGGGGTGGGATGATTAAGCGGTTTAACGGCGAGACTGGTTCTGAGGTTCCGGAAAGTACGATAGGGCGGTGGTGGAGAACCATCATCGGGGATACGCCTGACGCTGAAGCTTTTCGTAAAAGAAATCTTGACACAGCAGAGTTAATGCGGAGGCGTTCTGCGGCTATCGTTAATCCTTGGGAAGCTGTAACCCCTTCGGAACGTGCAAGACGTGAGCGTGAAGCACAAGCGTTAAGCGCGCAAATTCGAGAGCTACAAAGTGGCAGGGGCCTAGACCCCAGCGCGGCTATTTTTGCTAGTGAGTCAGGCGCAGGGAGGCCAAGCTACGCGCCGGGTACTGGAGCAGCGACCGCTGATTCCGGATATGCCCCGGTTGCGGCTACACCTTCTCCCGCTATGCGCGCAGCGCAGCAAGCTGCCCCTGCGGCCCGTGCTGCTTCGGCTGCCCCTGCTGCCGCTGCCTCTCCCGGTATAGCTGCGCTTGCGACTAGCCCAGATGCTGTTGCGGATATGGTTGACTATCGCGGGCAGGGCTTACCCGGCGCAGAGACTGGTGTCGCGGGGGCTCGTTCGGTTGAAAGCTTTTTGGATGAACTCGGTAGGCGTAGAGCGGATGAAGCCAAACGGATGGGAGAAGAGGTTGCTCCTGAGCGCCAAGCCGTACTTGACGCCATTAAAAGGATGGAAGGCAAGGGTAAAGAAGACCTTGCGAAGCAGCTGGAAACGCACAAAGGTTTGGCCGCGCTGGCTGCTGCCGCAGAGCTTGGCAAAGGCGGTAGAAGCGGAATGGCGTCTATAGGCGCTGCGTTTGGTGCCGTCGGTAACGTCGGAGCGCAACTGTCCAAATTGCAGACTGCTACTCAAAAGGATATCGACAAGCTTGACCTTGTTCGTGCGGACAAAGCTCTTGCGTTTAAAGAAGGGGATCGTAAACTTGCCGCCGAGCTTACGCTTAAAGAGTCCGATATTGCTAACAAAATGCTTGCTACGGAGTACGACAAAATTTATAGAGACGCCTTGGTTAGAAACCAAGAACGGGGCTTGGATATAAGGGAAGCGAAGGATAAAGCAGAAATAGCGGCGGAACGTGCTGTACGTCCGTTTAAAATAGCGCTCATGCAAGCCCAAGGAACGTATTATGGAAATAGAGCAGCGACGGCGGGGGGGCTTACTCAGAATCAGTTAGCTGGCATAAGGCTTAGAGCAGCTAATACTATTAAGCCGCTAATAGATTCGCCGTTTAAACTTATGCGCTTACGACAACAAACCCCTGAATTTGCTAAGCTCACAGACACGCAAATACGTGATACTCTTATAAAAAGGGAAGAAGCTAGAGTTTTAGGTACTCTTGGTATAGGCAGTTTAAGTGCTTCTACAGCGTCATTTCAAATACCCGATTCGGATGTTGCAGATGCCGGGAAATTCTACGACGCAACGAAATAAGGAATAGCTATGCCGTTTATTAAGGCTCCTACTGGCGACCTTGTACGCGTACCTAGCGGGCTTAGCGATGAGGAAGCCCTTGCGCTAGCCAAAGACAAATTTCCCAAGCTGTTTGCCGATGTTAGCAAGGCCGAGGAAGGGCTTATCCCAAGCATTAAGTCTGGGTTGGAAAGTTTTGGAACCCAGTCAATTGCTGGTATTTCTGATGCACTCGGTATGTCCGAAGAGCAAGTCAGAAAAATGGTTGAGAAATCCCAAGCTCGTAGGATGGAAATTTCCAAAGCCCCGGATTGGGAGGACGTGAAGAAAGCCGCAACCGAATATGGGCTATTTGGCGGGCAAAAAGAAGAAGAGCGGGGCGGCGCGAGTCAATTTTTACGGATGATGCGTGGGCAGTTGGGAGAGTCGCTTCCCGCTATTGGGGCGACTATGGCTGGGGCTAGGATTGGTGCCGGGTTAGGCTCACTTACGTCACCTATTACTGGCCCGGTAGGCCCGATTGCTGGCGGAGCTTTGGGTGCGTTGTTCGCTAACGTACCTATGTTTACCGGCTCCAACATTGAGCGCCAGCTTCAACAACAAGAAGAAACTGGTGTTAAAGCGCCTATTGAATATGGTGCCGCAAGAACCGGCGCAGTTGCACAAGCCTCGTTAGATGTTGCTAGCACGGCTTTTGTGCTTGGCAAACTTGGCATGGGTAAACTGTTTAGTGATAATCTTGCCAAGCTTGGAGCTACTGCGGGTAAAGACGCGGCTGAAAAAGCGTTGATAGCTGCAGCAGAAAGAAGCCTTACCGGAGCCGCAGCACGTGGTGCGGGCAAAGGTGTTGTTACGGAGATGCCCACGGAGGTTGCGCAACAAATTATTGAACGCGCTCAAGCCGGGCTTGACTTATTTGATGCCGACGCCAAAAAAGAATACGAAGCTACTGCTGTTGGCGCGGGTGCATTGGGTTTGCCGTTTGGTTTTGTTGGCGGGATTTCGGGGCGCAGCCAAGCCCGAGCGCAGCAACGCGAGCTTGAGCAGGCTAGAGCTATGCAGGCTGAACTTGACCGCCGCGCTGCTGCTGCTAAAGAAGAGGAAGATCGACTGGCGATGCTTCCGCAAGACCAAGCCGCCACGCTGCAAGAATTTGAAAACACGGCGAGAATACTTAGAGACCTTGAGAACCAAAGCGATTACGCAGCTAAAACAGGTAACTACGAGCTTCAAGCACAGATTAATAAACGCATAGCGGCGGTAGAGGAGCGGTTGGGCGGCTTGGAAACGCGGGCCGAAGAGTTGGGTATTGATCCCGATGCGCTTAAATCTGCGGAGTTTGGGGCTCAAGGTATAGATGCAGCATTGGCAGCAGCGCGTAAAGAGCAGAAAAAAGCGAGCGAAGATAAGAGCCCTGATCTTGAGACAATTAATGCGCGGGTAGCCAAGCTTGAGCAAATGCAGGCTGCAGCGCGGGTATCCTCAGAGGAGCAGCAACGCCTTGAAGAAGAGGCCGGGTACGTTGCACCGGTACCGCCGCAAGTGCTGGAAGCCGACACCTTAACTGCGCAGCAAGAAGTTTTGGCGCAGCGAGATTTAGCTAGGCGGGAAGCAGAAGAGCAAAAACGCCGCCAAGCTGCTGCCGCTGAAGAAGCTAAAAGGTTGGCGGGGCTTGAGAAAATTGAAGACATGCGGTTTGCGGGCATGGAGGCGGTGCGGGGGCAGGAAAACCAGCAAGCGCGGGAGCAGCGACAAGCCCAAGAAAGGGAACGTATAGCGCAGCGCGGTATAGACGAGGCAACGGCTAGGGTTGAGGGCATGCTTCAGAATCCTATGCAGACCTTGTACGCTTTACGCCAACCTTTTACTGCTGATTTAAAAAAAGCACAAAGCGACTTAGAAGGTCTTAACGACCCCGATAGCAAAAAATTTAAAAATACTAAACAGCAGGTAGTAACGAATATAACAAAAGAACTTGCAGACACTAAAAAAGCTCCTCGGCTATTAAATAAATACCCCGATGCCACAAAAGCGCAAATTATAGAGAGCGAAACTGCTATCCGTTTAAACGCTTTAGTAGCAGAGCTTAAAGGTAAAGTAGAAAGTTTTGAAAAAGGGCAAGCCGCTGCGAAGTTAAAGTCTTTTGATAAAAAGCGTGAGGCTAATGCGGCAGCGACAGCAGCAAACGCTGGGCAAATAACAATAGACACCGCCCAACTGCTTGAATTAGCGCCAGAAAAGCTGTTTGTGTTTAAAGGCAAAGTCCCGCGCGTTGATATGCGCAACCCTGCACAGGCTGAAAAAACGCTGCCTATTTTGGAAGCGCGGTTAGCTGAAGTTGTAGACACTCTTGAAAGAACTGCTTTTACGCCCGGTCAGGCTAAACGATACAGCCCCAAAGAGTTTTTCACCGCACCGTCAAAAACTGGCCCCGGCGGAAGGTTGACTCCGTTAGGCGAAAAAGTTGTTGCGCTAGAAGCGCAGCGGGTGCTACTGCAGAAACTTATAGATACGGCTAAAGCCCCCACAGAGGCGGAAATACCTGTACAAAGATTGCAGCCTCAACAAGCACAGTTTCGAGCAGAAGAACACGCTAAAGACAGGGAAGCTGCGATATTTGATTTTGGTAATGCAATAGACGAAATCCGTAAAGGCCCTGCCACTGGACCTCGTAAGCTGCCGTTTGCTCGGGATTTCAAAGAGTACCCGGTAGAAGATATATCTGAACTGCAGCAAACTGCAAAAGCAAGCATAGACGCTGTTATTAATTCGCTATTGAAAGAAGCGGATATGCGGCGGGTGCAGCTGGGGCTACCACCAGTACCCAACAGGCAAAAAACAAACGTTGAAAGCGCTTTGCGCAAACAGCTTGAAACGCTACTTGAAAAGGCCCCCCTTAGCGCTGAAAAAACTACGACGTTGGGAGCCGCTGCAGAACGAGCGGGCATGCCAATTACACGCGGCATGACTATTTCCAATACTGTTTCTGGGGAACTGGCGGGGTTGCGTAAAACTTTAGATGCTGCACTGGCTACGCTTGTTGGGCAACCGATCCCGCAGCGCAAAGCCGCGCCAAAAATAGAAATGCCGCGAGCCGAGAAAAAAGTGGTTGTTCCGGAAGTTAAGCAGGCTACGGCAGAGCAAGTTAAAGCAGCAGTTTCTACGCCTACATCGTTTAAGACTCTTGAACAAGCTGCTAATTTTAGAGCAAAGATTCTTAAGGCAGTTAACGAAGGATTAAAAAATCGAGAGAGCACTCGCAAGATTCTTATTGACGTTGATGCTGCTACTGAAGGGTTGCTTTCTTCTGGCTCATACACAAACCTTGTAAAAGTAATTAACAGTCTACAGCCCCCCGATCTGCGGATGGCAGCTACTAACTTCTCTGGTAGGGAGGCCGAGCAGTTATCAGAAAAAGATGCCGCTCAAATTGAAGAAGCTGAGAAACGAGTTGAAGAAGCGACGCGTAAGGGGCAAGATGCGCTCACAAAATACAACGAGGCTTCAAAGGCCGCTAGGGAACTTGCAAATAAATTGGTGGGAACGGCGATACCTTCTTACATAAAAACACAAGAAAATTTAAACACACTCGTAGCGCAGGTGCAAAAAAATAAAAATGCGCAAAGTGCATTGCGGCATCAAATTGAAGAAAACTTAGCAAAAGAAGGAAAGTCGCCTTCTGAACGAAAAGAAAATTTAACTGCTCTTTTGTCAAAAAATAAACAGATGCGGAGCTTAGTAAGACAAGAAACAGCGCTAAAGGGAAGAATAGCTACCGCCCAAAAGAAATTGAACTCTTTAAACGCAAAAGTAAACAAATACTTAAATGAAGAAACAACTATTAACTCCGCAGAATATCAGCAAATCATTGCTGACAGCACTAAAGCGCGCACTGAATATTTTGAATCGTTAGAAAATATAGACGCTGAAATTGCGCAAAGAAACAAAGAACTTGCGGAGCTGCGGAAATCGCTTGAGCAAACCAAGGAGCGCGCTAAACCTGCAGCAACCAAGGAGGCTTCGGTTGCGGAAACAGCCCCGCAAGAACCTGCTAAGAAGCCTAAAGCTGCTGCGCAGCAAAAGACTAGACGGGGTATTGTAAATAAGCATAAAGAGCTTGTTTATGCTATTAACACTGCCAGAGCAGCAGTTGCGTATAAACGAGTCCCTCAAAAAGAAGTAGCTAAAGCTGAAGAAGAAATAAAGCGATTAGACAAACTGCTTGCGGATTTGGAAAATACCGCTACTAAAAGCGGTGTTGATTTTGACGCCATAAAGAATTTGCGTGAGCGCCTTGATGACAATGATTATAAAAAGCTGATTCCGCAATACCGTGCGTTGGTAGCTGCTATAGAAAAAGAAAATTTTAAAGTAGTACGTACACGCGAAGAAAAGCGAGCTAGAAGGCAACGTATACAACAGCTAGAAGATAGGCAGCTAGAGTTAGAAGATCAAGCTAATAAATTAGGCTCAACACTTCTTTTTAATAGGGATATTACACCCTACGAGCAGGCTAAATCGCAACAAGAAACTATGCAGGCTGGTAGAGCTGCTGAAATTGCAGAAGGTAGAAGAGTTACTAGGGGGCCTTCAAGAACCGAAACTGCGGCGGAAAGAGCTGGGGTATCCGGAACAGCGCCTAGCGATATCACTACTCGCGGGGCAGGGGGCAAGTTTGGGCCAAAAGTTAAAGCTGAAGCACCTAAGCGCGGGGCACCAAAAACTAGAGATACTGGGCTATTTAGCAACACGGAAGATTTTGCGAAGGCAAATAACATTTCCGGCGAAGGCATGCAAGCTTTGTATGACGCGGTTGAGGGTATAAGCGCTGCGCGTAGAGATTCTGACTGGCGTTTAGCCACGGAGTCTGATACCGGGATTGAAGCAGATAAAGCTCAGGCGGTTGTTGATCGTGTGCAAAAGTCATTGCCTAAAGGCGTTAAGTTTGTTTACGCGCCTACGCTTAAGGATGCGCCCGTAGAACTTTTGGCAGAAATGGTTGTTCAAAAAATCAACCGCATTAAAGGTGCGGTGATGCCTGACGGCACAGTGGTTGTGGTGGGTGAAACCCACAAAAATACCAAAGATTTGGAAGAAACGATTGCGCACGAGCTTATCGGCCACTATGGTGCGGACGTAGTTATTGGCGCCGATAACGTATCTAAGCTGGCAGACAGGCTGTTCAGTAAGGGCGACGCGCACGTTGCGGAAGTAGCCGTTGGGCTGGGGTTGTACCCGAACGTCGAGACGGCGCGGATGGCGCTGAATCTTACTAAACCAAAAACAGAAGAGGTTAACCTTACGCGGCGTCGTTTACTACAAGCAGCAGGTGCCGCCACTATTACTCCGGCTATGCCGTTTAACGTAAGCAAAACTTTTGCGGTAACCGACCCTGCAATGGCCGTAGATGCGGTTTACAGTATTTGGGACACGGCTGATAAATGGATAGAAACTTTAATACAAAAGCTACCTGTTTCTTTGCGCCGCAAAGCCGACGACATTGTTCACGAAAAAATCTATAACGTCACCGGAAAAACTTTTTATAGAGGGTGGGCAAATCAAGGCGAAGATTTTGTAACTGTTAACGCTATTGAAGAAGCTCTAGCAGAAAAAGGATTTACCCCGCTACTTAAAGACTTAAAACGCGCATACGACGTTGCTGCTGCTGATATTGTAAAACTTGCAGTATCTGGCAAAACAAAATCAGGCAAAGCAGAAGAGACGCGTGGAAAAGAAACAGAAAACGTAGTTACTCCAGATACCGCGCGGCTTACGATGGTAAGAGAGCTCATTGCCCGAGCCGCTGAGCCGCGACGCGTCGCACCTACCTTTGCCCAAAAAGTCACGTCATTTATTAAGGATGTCATAGCCACGGTTCGTAACTGGTTCCGTAACTCGGGGCTGAGCAGCTTGGCAAAAGCGGACACCAAAGAAATTCAAGGCGTCATCCGTGAGGCAGAACGTCAGTTGGCGGCTGGGCGGCTGGGCCTTTACGTATCTCCGGACGGCAATGTTGTGTTTAGAGATGACGGCGTTCCGGCAGATGCTCCGCAAGCAGTTAAAGACTTGCTAAGCGGCTTGGTCAGCGCCGGGGCCAAGCGTGGAATGGACAACGTAAAAGCAAATCTGCTTGGTGTTGGCGGTATGTCACAGTTTGTTGACCGCCTCTACCCTATGCAGCTTGCGGTACAACGTGGGGTAAAGGGGGGTTTGATAGCAGATTTAGAAGGATCGCAAGCCATGTACAATCTGCGTAACCATAGCAAAGCTACAAACCATGCGCTGCAAACAATGAGCGAAGGCCCGCGTGAGCTGAAGGACTTCACGGATAAAGGCAAAAAATACTTTATGGTAGATAAGCGGGATTATGGTGATAAGCCCGCCCCGACGCTAGTAAACGCGTTCAAAGAACTGGACAAATCTGGATTAACGCCTGAGCAATATGATCGGTTATTTACCCTATATCTTGCCACGCTGCGTGTTAAGAATGAGGGCGTAGGCATCAGCAAACTTAGCTACTTGACGGACAAAAACGGCAAGCCTTTGGTGACTGAGGAGGGTCTTGCTGAAGTTGAAAAGTATGTTGCTAGTAAGCCGCAGGTCAGTGCCGCGTTTAACAAAGCTGCAGATATATACAGTGATTACAATAAAGGGCTGATAGACTTTTTAGCGCAATCTGGATATATAAGCAAAGAGCTTGCGGATGAGCTTAAGGCCAAGAAAAACTACATACCGTTCTACCGTGAAAAAAACGGAAACTATGAATTAATTATAGACAACGAGAAAACTCCAATAGTTGTAGGTAACTTGAAAGACCAGCCGCACCTGCAAGCCCTTGTTGGCGGCGATCAGAAGATACTGTCTATATTTACCACCGGTGCGCAGAACACTACGATGCTAACGGATATGGCGCTGCGCAATCTGGCTACGAAAGATACAGCTCACACGCTTGCTAAGCTGGGCATGGTGGAGACTTACGAAGGTAAGGATAAAAAAACGGGCGCGAAGAAAACTATGGCTTTTCACAAAGGCATGGGTCCTGCCAACCCGAATGTTTTGCGCTTTAAGAACAACGGCGAGGACGTGTATATAGTAGTTAAGACTGAAGGCACAGCTTTTGAAGACATCCCCGCTGACCTGTTGGTCAAAGGCATGGAGGGTGTAAAGACTACTTTCCCGGCGGCACTTGAGCTGCTTGGCGCACCGGCCAAGTTCTTGCGCAGGTTTATCCTGCTTAGCCCCATGTATCCTGTACGGCAGTTGGTTAAGGACTCGTTCTCTGTAGCTGGCACATCTGGCGCTAATATTGTTCCGATAGCGGGGCCGTTGAAACAGATAGCTACCGCCCTCACTGGCCATAACAAGACTATAGAAAAACTGCGTAGTCAGGGGTTAGGTAGTGGGCAAGTTCTTGCGGGCAGCACTAAAGAGAATATGGATGTTATGCTTCGTGCGGTGGTGAGCGGTAAGTCTACACCGGGAATTATGCTGGCGAGACTGGAAGCCATGAGTATGCTAGCGGATGAGGGCGTTAAGGCGGCGGGGTACGATAGTTTTGTAAAACAAGGTCTCAATCCGCTTGAGGCGTGGCTGGCTACTAATGAGATCATTGACTTTAACCGTCGCGGTCTCAGCCCTAGCGTATATGTTATGAACGAGCTTATTCCGTTCTTTAGCGCAGCTATACAAGGTTTGAGCGTGTTTGGTAGGGCTCTGACCGGCAATATGCCGATGAATGAGCGTCTCAAAATACGGGAGAAATTTTTCAAACGTGGAGTGGCTATGGCGGGGTTAACCATGCTTTACGCCGCTATGATGCAAGACGATGAGGCATACCAGAACGCATCTCCGGAAGCCAAGCTTGGCAATTGGTTTGTGCGCGTCCCGTTCCTTGACGAGCCGCTTCGTATACCGATCCCGTTTGAATACGGATTGCTGTTTAAGGCGATTCCTGAGTTTATATTTAGCCAGTTAACCAACACGCCGGATGCAGACAAACTGCTTACCGGGTTGAAGAACATGGCTCTGCAGTCCATACCAGTTACCTACCCGCAGGTCATCAAGCCAATAGTTGAACTGCAGACAGGTAAGGACTTGTTTACGGGAAGAGATATCGTACCCAAGCGCTTACAAATGCTGGACGCGTCTGAACAGTACACAGACAGCACAACTGAACTGGCTAAGATGCTTGGCCGCACGGTGCCGGGTATTTCTCCGGTGATGGTAGACCAGTTCATAAAGACAGCGGGGTCCAACACGCTGCTTGCGATTGCGTCTTTGAGCAATGTGCTGGCGGACGGCGTAGCTAAGCCTGAGACCCCTGCTTCTAAGACTCCGGTGTTTGGCGCAGCGTTCCAACCCAACGACGCGGGGGCGATCATCAGCGCCGTTTATGAGGACTTGGAAGAAGCCAACCGCAAACTGAAGACGTATGAAAGCCTTGTGAGTAAGGGCGAGACAGCGCGGGCGGATAAATACTACAACGCTAATATTCAGGTGCTACAGATGGGAGAGGTGTTTGGCGAGTTCCGGAATGAGATGAAGAGCATAAAAGAGTCCGAAGACGCTATTCGTCAGGACCCCAAGATGACAGGCGTAGAGAAACGCAAGCAGCTAGAGGATTTGCGCAAACTTAAGATTGATGTGGCAAAGCAATACCGGGATGCTCTTCGGAAGGGGTCTTCCACCTAGTAAACAGCACTCCGTGTTTGCCATCCATTAGCCCAAAAGAGGCTTTGGCTTTTACCCGCAGTACAAGCGCGGCTTTTATGCCTTCCTCTTTTGTGCCGAATGGGTCTAGCGTGGGGACAAAGAAACTACCCCCCGGCGGAGTCTTCTCCCAAGGATAGTGTATCTTTATCTTTGCCATCTAAAGGTAGGTCTATAACATCGGACTCTGGCCTGCTTATCTTTATCGCATTAACGCGCATCTGCGGGCCCTTCGTTTTGGAGAGCATGTCTTTTTTAACGTAGTCCACACGGTATGCACGCTCTAGCTGCGCCCGTAAATCGGCATAGCCAAAGCTCATACTAGAGCAATACTGCTTAAGCAAGCTCTCTTCTACATACAGGTTTACGTATCCGGGGGTTATGTTGCGCTCAACCCTACCGAATATCTCAGACCGCGTTAGCGACTCATCAATGACGCCCCTGTCTCCGTAGGACGCTTCAATGGTCTTGTTGTCTATAGCCCGTATGTTGATGAACTTGCCATAGAACTCCCGTATGTAGGAGTTAAGCACGTCTTCCGCTGTCCGAGTGTTGGAGCGAACAATTACACGGGATTTGTCAATAAGCTCCTTACACCGTTTGATTATTGGTTTAATCGGTATATTGACAACATTGGCGTATTTCTCTCCGGCTAGGATGCAGCCCGCTATCTTACACGCCGCCCCAGCATGCCAATACCGCTCATCGTTAGACATCCTGAACTCGGTGCGAATCTTGGCGTATACCTGCTCATATACCGTCATAGCAGCGCTGCGGTTGAGTGCCAGCCATCTAGCGTATATATCCCCCGCCACGCCATAGTTGCTGCGGATGGACTTGATTACGTCCACCTCGTGCAAGTCCCACGATAGCTTCTGAGTCGTTGTCCACTCCAGCATCCGCATGATCTCCCCGTTGGACGCATGCTTACGCCCCCCAGTCATGTAGTCCATAACGTGGGTGTTCGAGGAAACGATAGCCATAGTAGCCCACACCGACAAGTTGACCCGCTCCTTGTTAGCGCCGGACTCCATCCGCTCTTTGGCCCGACCTTCCGCCATATCAAATACGAACTCGGGGAACCACTCAAAGTCCCTACGGTTCTTGCTAGTGATCTCGTCAGAGATAAGTGGTAGGTTTTTAAGCAGCCCCGCCCGCTGCTGCATAGCAACAGGAGATGTACTCTTGTTAACCCTGTAGTCCCGAGGATGCCCCCATATCGACGCCGCCAAGTTAAGTGCGAGTGTCTTACCGGTGCCTGACTCGGAGGAGCCTGCGTGATACGTAACCCCGTCCAGCCCTGAGAACTCCATAAGCGGCGCGCCAAAGCCTACCCCCGCGCCTATCATTAACACATCCCACAGCTCTTTGTAGACCAGCAGGTCTACGAACTTACGCCAGCCGTCCAGTCCGCCGACGGCCTTACAAGCGTGGGTTATGTTCTCCAACCCCGGCATGGGTATCTGCCGTATTTCTCCGTTTGGCATGAAAATCTTACCCCCCGCAACGAAACCGTTGTCCGGTTGCCAACCGTAGCTAGCCGGAACTGGGATAGCGTGGCGGTTTACAGAAACGTCTTCTACACAGGCGCGCACATAGTCGAACAAGTTCTTATCGTTGCCCGAGCCGAATGAGGCGATTATGTTCTGCGAGGCCAGCGCCTTGACCGTATCGTCTTTACTGACCACCGCCTTCTGCGGCAGTGTTATGTCTACCTTACCGTCAGGCCGCGTAGCCACCATATGCACCGTATGATCCCCGCCGACATTCAGCAAATCCACGGCAAACATGTCGTAGGGCAGAACCATGACCTGTTTCTTTATCAGGTTCT
>Ga0222714_10005398_pt1 | contig 12173 bp, 7 predicted proteins | sample C33_3DmetaG_FD_165048 | JGI IMG/M metagenome (GOLD analysis project Ga0222714, IMG submission 165048) | Estuarine water microbial communities from San Francisco Bay, California, United States - C33_3D | ecosystem: Environmental > Aquatic > Marine > Unclassified | place: USA: California... | reverse complement strand
TATGCCTGCATGAGGTAGGGACATCACCAGGTGATGTCCTAGATATAAGACACACCATTCGGTTCGACCTCTCCCAGCTTCTCTTCAACATTCCCTCATGGATTCCCCCCTGTCCTCCCGTCGTCGCTTCCTTTCCTCTTCGATCCTCGGACTAGGCGCCGTAGGCGCACTGACCAAGGCCTCGGCCGCCTCGGCCGATACGGGCAGGGTCACGGAGGCGGCCCGCGAATTGCCCGTCGACGACTGGGCGGATGTCATCGTCTGCGGCGCCGGACCCGCCGGCGTCACGGCCGCCATCTCCGCCGCCCGTGCCGGCGCGAAGGTGCGACTGCTTGAAACGCACGGTGCGCTCGGCGGCGTCTGGACCTCCTCGCTCCTCGGCTACCTGCTCGACTTCGACAAGCCTGGTTTCAACCAGGAACTCGTCCGTCGCCTGCGCGAACGGGATGCGATCAGAGGCCGTGGCGTGAACGACATCTCCTACCATCCCGAAGAGATGAAGCTCCTGCTCGAAGAGCTTTGCATGGCCAGCGGCATCAAGACCCACCTGCACACCCGCGTGGCCTCCGTGCTGAAGGACGGACGCAAGGTCGTCGGCGTGATCACCGAATCCAAGTCCGGCCGTCAAGCTTGGCGCGGCCGCACGATCGTCGACACGACCGGCGACGGCGACGTGGGCGCCTTGGCCGGCAACGGCTTCGAACTCGGAGTGGACAACACCTGCCCCTGCCAGCCGATGAGCATGTGCGCCTTGCTGGCCTGCGATGACGTCGAAGCGCTCAACGCCTACGTGCGGTTCGGCGAGGGATATGAGAATGCCGACCGCTATGGCCACAAGAAGCGGTTGCTCGCGGAATTGCGACGGGCAGGCGCGGACCCCAGCTACCAGGCCCCCACCTTCTTCCCGGTCCGTGGCAACCTCATCCTGGCGATGCTTAATCACGAGTATGGCGTGAACGCCACCGACGCCGAGGCCGTCACTGCGGCGACCTTCCGGGCCAGGGCGGAAGTCAACCACCAGGTCCGCAGCCTTCGTGCGCTCGGCGGCCCCTGGAAGGGCCTGCAAATCGTGGCTACCGCCGAACAGATCGGCGTCCGTGACGGCCGACGCCTCGCCGGACGCTACAAGGTGGTGAAAGACGATGTCGCCGGCGGAGCTCGCCATGACGACGCCGTCGTGCGCGCTACCTTCTCCGTCGATGTGCATGCGCTGACCAAGGAGAAGTCGGCCTATTCGAACATGGGCGTGAAGGTGAAGCCTTACGACATTCCCCTGCGCGCCCTGATCGCCCGCGACGTCGACGGACTGATGATGGCGGGCCGTTGCATCAGCGGAGACTTCATCGCCCACGCCAGCTACCGCGTGACTGGCAACGCCGTCGCCATGGGCGAAGCCGCGGGGGTCACCAGCGCCCTCGCCGCGGCCTCCAAGCGCGCCCCGCACGAGGTCAGCTGGACCGAAGCAGCTGCGCTTCTCCCCAAGGTCCGCCAGGGGTAACTTATCGTTCGCCGAATAGTGAACGAAGGTAGGGACGTGGCTACGCCGCGCCCAGGTATGTCCTACCCCTAGCCCAACCCCTACCCCTCGCGGGCACTGCCCTCGTTAAGCCTTCCCCGGCACCGGCGGCACTTCAGCCGGCAGCTTCACGGTACCCTTCTCGAAATCGAGCGGGCCGACCGAGGCCTTGAGATTGTAATACGGCGACTTCTCGTGCTTGAGGAGGTCGTCGAACTTCACCATCTCGCCGGTGTAGGCGGAGATACGACCCATGATCACCGCGAGGTTGGTCTCGGCGATCTGGCGGGCGTCATTGAGGGGCTTGCCGTTGTAGGCGCTGCGGATGAGGTCGACGTGCTCCTGGACCATGGAGTCGTCGGTATCGAGCTTGATGGCGGGGATATCGACCTGCTTCTGGCCGAACATCTTACCGGCGCCGAAACAGGAACCGGTCGCCCCGGTGAAGAATTCGCCCACGCGGCCGGTGGTGCCGGTGATCTGGCGGCACTGGCTGTGGATGCGCACGCCGTCGCCGAAATCGTAGTCCACGCTGAAGAAGTCGAACATGTTGCCGGTCTCGCGACGGGCGCGGCCGCCGAAGCCGAGGGCGCTGACCGGGGTGCGGCCGAGGAACCAGATGGCGACGTCGACGTTATGGATGTGCTGCTCTACGATGTGATCGCCGGAGAGCTCGGTGAAGTTGAGCCAGTTACGGTTCAGGTAATCGGCGTCGGTGTCATCCTTGGCCCGACGTCGGACCCACGGCACAGTGCCGTTCCACTGGACCACGCCGCCACGGAGCGCACCGATGGCGCCCGCGTCGATGAGGGCCTTGTTCTTCAGGTACGAGGCGTCATGGCGACGCTGGGTGCCCGCCACGACGGCGAGCCCCTTCTTCTTTGCTTCCTCGCCGGTGGCGATGATGGCGCGGGCGCCGACCGGATCGACGGCGACGGGCTTCTCGACGAAGCAATGCTTGCCCGCGGCGACGGCGGCGGCGAAGTGGACCGGGCGGAAAGCCGGCGGCGTGGCCATGAGCACGAAGGCGCAATCCGTGGCCATGACCTTCTGGTAGGCGTCATAGCCGACGAAGACCTTCGTGGCCGGCAGCTTGTAGGTTTCGTTCAGGCGTTTCGCGCGATCTTCGAAGGCATCGGCCAGGGCGACGACTTCGGCCTCCGCGCCGAGGATCTTGCAGGCGGCGATGAACTGACCGAGGGCGCCGGTGCCGCGGCCGCCGCAACCGATCAAGGCGACCTTGACCTTGCCGGGGACCGACTGGCCGCTGAGGACGGCCGGAGCCGCCGCCAAGGCGAGGCCGCCGAGGGCCATGGTGGATACGAAGGTACGACGCTGGATGGGGTGTTCCATGCTTTGAGATTGAGAGGAAGGCCGAGGGTCACAAAGGTTTTCTCAGACCCATGACCTCCATAAGTCCGAAGAAAGCGCTGACCTGGATTGGCCTTATCCTCGGGGTCGCCCTGCTCGTCGGAGCCGCCGGGGCCGGCTTCCTGCACGCCCTCGAAGCGGTCACGCGCCTCTTCCAATCCACCCCCTGGCTCATCGTCTCGCTGCCCTTCATCGGCCTTCTTACCCTGTGGCTCTACCGCGGACCGCTGAAGGCCTCTGCCGGGGGGACCAAGACCTTGATTGAAGCCATCAAGGCAACCTCCAACCCTCTGCCGGCGTCCATGGGGCCGGCGATCATCGGCACGACCCTGCTCTCGCACCTGGGTGGCGCCTCCGTCGGCCGCGAAGGCACGGCCCTCCAGATGGGCGGAGCGCTCGCCGATCAATTCTCCCGTTGGATTTCCTTGGATGCCTCCGAACGCCGCACATTGCTCCTCTGCGGCGTATCCGCTGGCTTTGCCGCTGTCTTCGGCACGCCGATCGCCGCGGCGGTCTTCGCCTTGGAATTCGTACGCGTGCGCTCCTGGGCCATCCTGCCCTGCCTGGCCTGCGGCTTCCTCGCCGATCTCGCTGGCCAGAAACTCTTCCACGCTCATCACGCGAACTATCGCCTCCCCGTGCCGGCGGAGTTCAGCTTCGGCGGCCTGGGTTCCGCCTTGGCCATCGGCGTAGCCTGCGGATTGCTGGCCCGTCTCTACGTCTACCTCAATAAACGAGAAGCCGCCCGAGCCAATCCGGAGCCCTACGCCCGCATCTTCTTCGTCGGGGTCACCTTCTCGCTGATGGTCTACTTCTATCAGCAATGGGACTTCACGGGGCTCGGCCTGCACGTGATCGACTCCGCCTTGGTCGAACCTTCGTCGCCCACCGCCTTCCTGTTCAAGTTCCTGCTGACCGGCATGTGTGTCTGGGCCGGATATCGGGGCGGCGAAGTCACCCCGCTCTTCTTCGTCGGCGCGACCCTCGGCAGCGCCGCCGCGGCTTATCTCGGACTGCCCTTGGCGGTCTGCGCCTCGCTTGGCTTCGTGGCCGTGCTCGCCGGAGCCGGAGCCGTCCCGCTCGCGTGCTCGGTCATGGCCTACGAACTCTTCGGCCTGTCGATCGGCGGCTACGCCCTGCTCGCCTGCGCGGCCAGCTGGCTCGTCGCCGGCCGCAAGGGGCTGTACGACGAATACCAGCCCTAAGAAATGCATTCCACTGGACTTATAAGCCCCCTTTTCCTGACACCTCAAGCGCCATCAATCCATGCATCTTCAAAGCACCATACGATGCAACCACTTCATCTGGGCATGCTTCGTCATGATGCTTCCGCTACCGGCTACCAGCACCTTGTCTGCGCAGCAGACTACGCCCAGGCATGAATGGGATGGCATCCCGATTCCGGCGGAAGCCGGCATGGGAAAGCGGTGGGTTTTGCAAGAACATGTCTCGGATGACTTTACTTACGAGGCTCCGCCCAACGACAAAGGAAGGAGATTTGCGAAAAGGTGGGCAGATTCCTATCACAACGCCTGGACCGGCCCAGGCCGAACGCTTTGGAACCCTGCTAACGTCGTGGTGGCGAATGGGAACTTAGAGATCTCAGCCAGCCGCGCTCCCGACTCCGAAAAGATTCATCTCGGATGCGTCACGTCGAAACAGCGCGTAACGTATCCACTCTTCGTCGAAACCCGCGCGAAGGTCAGCAATTCGGTTCTGGCCTGCGCCGTCTGGCTGCTCAGCCCGGACGACACCCAAGAGATCGACATCTTGGAGGCTTATGGGGCGAGTTTCTCGCAGGCAACCGGCAAGGATCAGGAATATTTTGCCAAACGGATGCACTTAAGTCATCACGTCTTTGTTCGCCAGCCATTTCAAGATTATCAGCCCACGGATCCGGGTAGCTGGCATCAGGACGGGACACTTTGGCGAGAGAGCTTCCGCCGCGTTGGCGTCTTTTGGCGCGACCCCTGGAACCTCGAATACTTCATAGATGGCAAACTCGTCCGGACCGTCTCCGGCCGAGAGATGATCGATCCTAAGGGGTTCACCCAAGGCGCGGGGTTGAACAAGGCGATGGACATCATCATCAACGCGGAGGACCAGACATGGAGAACCGAGCGAGGGCTGACACCGACGCATGAAGAACTCCGCCGAAAGCAGGATCACGTGTTCAAGGTCGATTGGATTCGCGTCTACAAGCCGTATGCGGCGGGCGAGCAGAAGTGAAATGGCCTAATCGGGTCCTTGGGACGGCTTGCCGCAGCGTCCTTCACCATCCTCCGGATGGCTACGCACAGGGCGGAGACAATGATTTCCCCTAAGCTTGCGCAGGGTGGCAATGAGCAAACCATCAGGCGTGGATAACGCCAGCGCAGGATGGGATTCTAACCTATCCTCAGACGGTGAAGTCGAAGACCATCACGCGCTCGAGATTCGGGACGACGATCAATTTCACGCGCTCGTGTTCGGGGTGCGGGAGATAGCGGTCGCGGCTCTGCGGCGTGTCGAAGGTCATGACGAACCCGTGCGTGAAGCCGTCGTTCAGGCCTTCGTCGCTCTGGTAGACGCCGTGCTGCATCGAGAGCAGTCCGGGAATCTTGCCGACCATGCCACGCATCTCGGCGAAGCAGGTGTCGATCTGGGCCTGGGTGACGCCCTTCTTGAAGACGAAAGTTCCGTAGTGGTAGACCATGGCGGCTAGAGTATTGAGTATGGAGTATTGAGTATAGAAAAGGCCGCAGGAGGCATGAGCGAAGGAGTCCTATTTCGGAGGGTTATTTGATCACTCCCCCGATACTCGATACTCCATACTCGATACTCTCTTTACTTGTTAGACACCCAGGTGAGCGAATTCAGGAGGAGCTGCTTGTAGGCCGGGTGGTCGTGCGATTTCTCGTCGTGACCCAGGGCGATGCAGACGACCTTGGTGCCGGGATACTTCACGGTCCAGACCGACGGGAGGATGTTCGAGAGTCCTTCCTTCGGGGTCTGACGTGGGATGGTGCCGAGGACTTCGGCGCCTTCGGGACGGGTCAGCTCGACGTTGTAGCTTTCGTCGTTGATCACGAAGGTGGCCGGAACGCCCTTCATGATCGGGTGCTCGGGCTTGGTGACGGTGAAGGTGAAGTCGCTGTGGCCATGCCCGCGGGCTCCGCCGCAGACGAACTCTTCGTTATATTTTGTGGTCAGAGGCCAGTTATACCACGTGGCGGCATGCAGCAGGACGATGCCCTTCCCCGCCGCGGCGAAGTCACGGATGGCCTTCTGGAATTCAGGCGTGCCGAACTGCGCATGGTTGCCGCTGAAGACGAACAGGTCGGCTTCAGGAAGCAGCGCGAGGGTCTCCTTGATGTTCGGGGTGGCGGCGACGTCGTAACCGGCCGCCTTGGCCGTCAGGGCATCCGTCCCGAGGAAGAACGCCGGGAAGTTGTGGGAACTGCCGGCCCCGGCTACGAGGACGCGGAGCTGACCCGCCTTACGCGGACCAAACTGCTGGCCGAAAGCCTGGGTGGTCTTGGGGTTGTCCTTGGGGAGTAGATCGCTGGGACCTTCGTTGGCTTTCCCCTTCTTCTTGCCGGCCTTGGGCGCGGAATCGTCCTTTCCTCGCGGCGGATTGGGCGGGCCGCCGATTTCAATGGTGATCGCCACGGTGGTCGGTGCGATCGGAGTGTCTTCCGAACTCAGCACGAGTTTATCGATGACTTCATCGCTCTCGACCGGAATCCAGTGCGTGCGGACCTGACGACCCTCGCCGGAAAGCAGCTGTCGGGCTGACTTGGACCGAGGGACGTCACCGGTGCCGTTGTAGTCGGCGAAGTCGACGCCGCCGTAGAAGACCTTCTTCTGCACCTTGCCGCTCAGGAAATGCACCTCAGCGACCATCGCGACGGCATCGCCATGGGCACCCCAGCCGCCGACGGCGCCGAGGAAGTGGATCCGGTTAGCTACGGAACCGACAGGGATCTCAACCCTCTGGGCGAAACTCTTGGAATAAGCGCCCTTGAAGGCGCCGCCCTTGAGGACGATGACGTTCAGGCCGTCCTTCGAGGACTTCGGGTCGATGACCCGATAAGGGACGCCGTTGGACTCGACCTTGCCGAACTGCGCGAACGGCAGGGTGTCTCGCTTGGCTTCCTTGCTGGCGTAGAGGCCGGTGGTCGTGGAAGCGGTGAAGGCGTTACGCAGGTCGAGCAGGCGGAATCGACCGATGGTCTCACCCTCAGGGGAGATCGCCACGCTGCGGAGGTAGGCGATGACGTTGCGGAGGCCTTCGGCGCCCAAAGATTCGAAGCCTTCAGGCATCAGCGAGTTCGGGCTGCGCTCGCGGCTGACGATGTCAGCCACCTTGAGCTCGGCCGACTGTCCGGCCGGAAGCTTGAGCTTCACGAAGGTGGGATTCTCGCTGCCGATGAGGGCCGAGTATTGCGTGCCGTCCTTCATCTTGAAGTTCCACGTGCGATGCTCGTCGTCGACCATGCGGTTAGGATCCACGATATGGACCAGCATCTCGGCCGGAGGATGCGAGCCGATGCCTTGCAGGTTCGGGCCGAAGTCGTTGCCGATATTGCCAATCTTGTGACAGGTCTGGCAGGCGGCGACGAAGAGCTCCTTGCCCTTGGCGGCGTCGCCGGGCTTCTCGACCTCAGGACGCAGTTTGGAGACGATGTCATCCTTGGCCGGGCTGCTGCCGGCGTTGAGCTTGGCGAGCACGGCGGTCGAACGCTGGGAGATGGCGGCGTCCGGGTGGCGGACGAGCTGGGAGACCTGCATGGGCCCGAGCTGCATCGCGGAGAGCGACTTGGCTTCCAGGGCGTCCAGGATGAGTCCGGCCCACTCCGGACGACCGACGAGCGCAGCATACAAGGTGGAGCGGAAAGAGCCTGTCGACTTTGGGAAAGCGCCGTAGAGCAGCTTGCCGACGGAGACGTCTCCGCTGGTGGCCAAGGCGCCCGCGGTGGCGACGGCCACGGGTTCACGCGCCGAGGCCAGGGCCTGGGCGAGCGCCGGGGTGATCTTGGCGTCGGTATCACGCAGCAGCACGAGGACACGGACGGCGGCGACCTGGGACTCTACGGAAGACTTGTCGGCGGCGACGACAGCGAGGAGCCGACCGGCGACGGCGGCGAGTTCCGCCTTCAGGCTACCATCGGTGACCCATAGGCCGGCGATGGCGGCGGTAGCGGTGGCGACTTCCGTATCCTTGCCCGCAAGCAGCGCACGGAGAGCCTGACGGGTCTCATCCAGCTTGGCGGGCGCCGCGATGCGACGGGAGGCGATCTCACGGAGGATGGACGCGGCAAGCTTGGCGTCGGCGGAAGCCGCGGCGGCACGCAGCACGCGCAACGAAGCATCGGGCGTGAGCGTGGCGGCGAGGGAGACGGCGAAATCGGCGCGGGCCGGAGCCTTGCCCGAGAGCATGACCTCGAGGGTGGCCGCAGGATTGGCCGAAGCGGCGGCGGTCGCCGTGGCGGCTTCGTGGTCATTCGTCCAGGCGGACAGGAGGAGCGCACCCGACTCGGCATCAAGCTGGGCCGCGCCGAGGGCGCGGACGGCGGCGAGACGGACGCGGGCGTCCTTGTCGGCGATGCCGGCCTTGAGCGTGGCGGCCGGCAGGGAGAGACGGGCGGCTTCGGCCACGAGGAAGGCGTTCTTGCGGACCGCGGCGGAACCATCCGCGGCGGCGGCGACGATCAGTCCGGGCTCAAGGCGTTCAAGTCGCTGCAGGGCCCACAGGGCCAGCACGCGGGCCTCAGGGATGGCATCGGAGCGCGCCAAGGCATTGAGCGGACCGGTGGAAGAGGCCTGCAGGCCGGCATCAAGATCCATCAGGGAGCGAAGCGCGTTGAAGCGGACGACCTTGTTCGGGTGGCTGAAAGCCGCGATAAGCCCGGCGACGTCGGCCTTGGAAAGGTCCGGGATGGCGAGCTTGGGCGCCGACTCGTGCTGGATGCGATAGACACGTCCGAAATAGTGCTCGCGGTCCGGACGGACCGAGGCGCCCGATTTGCTGTGCATCGGGCCGCGGGTGTCGTTGTGCGCCACGACGGGGGTGTAGAAGTCGAGGACGTAGAGCGCGCCGTCCGGACCGAAGCTCACGTCGATGGGACAGAACCAGTGGTCCATCGAGCGGAGCCATTCGCGGTCCTTGAGGGTGACTTCTCCGAGGAAGGTCGGGCCTTCGGGGCGGAGCTTCTCGAAGTGGATGATGTCGAGGATCGGCTCGGTGATGAAGATGGTATCCCGGTATTCTTCCGGCCAGGCGCCATGCTCCTGGACGGCGACGGAGCAAGCGGCGGTGTAATAGCCGACCTGATCGATCTGCAGCAAGGGAGCGCGATCAGGAAGGTCCTTGCGCAGGACGGGGCGGCGCGGGTTGACGGAATTGAAGGCCTTGGCCGGCGTCCCCGGAGCCTTGGCGAGGATGGCTTCGGAGAGCACGACGTGCTGGATGGGGTTGCCGTTCGTAGCCTTGCCGTGGAAGAGTTCCATGTCGGAGGTCACTTCGTTGCCGAAGCTGTTGCCGCCCTGCGAAGCGATCTGCTCGATGGCGGAGCCGTCAGGCTTGAAACGGAAGGTGCCCGAAGAGAGGCGCACCTTGCGGTCAGGCTGGGAGGCCGGGAAGACTTCGCCGCCGCCGCCGTTGCTGGCGTAGACCCAGCCGTCGGGCGCGAGGATGAAGTGATTGGCGACGAAGTGGGTGTCTCCCGGCGTGAAGCCGCCGTAAAGGACCTGCTCCTTGTCGGCCTTGCCGTCGCCGTCGGTGTCGCGGAGCCAGACGATGTGCGGCTGGCAGACGACGATGACGCCGTCCTTGTAGTGACAGAATCCGGTGATGAGCTCGAGGCCCTCGTGGAAGAGCTGCTTCTGGTCGGCCTTGCCGTCGCCATCCGTGTCCACCAGTACGCTGATCTTGTCCTGAGCCGGACGATCGTAGCTGCCGGGCACCAGCACCCCGCCCTCGCGCCAGGCCTCGGCGGTCAGCGGGCGGCGTCCGTTCGGATATTCAGGCGTCTCGGCGATCCACATGCGACCACGCTCGTCCCACTGCACGGCGATGGGCTTGTTGATCAGAGGTTCGGTGACCACGACGCCGGCCTTGAAGCCCGGCTGCATCTGGAAGGCGGCGATGGCCTTCTCGGCGCGGCTGGGACCGCCGACCGGATAACGGAGGTCGACGAGGTCATCCTTCGTGCAGAGTTCGTCGACGTCGGGTCGACGGGCCGCCCAGGCGATGCCTCGCTTGATGAAGGTCCGGTAGCTGGCATGGGCGAGCGTGGCGGCGTCGCCCTGCAGGAAGACGGCGGAACGGAGACGGGAATTCTCGAAGACCCAGGCCTGCGGCTGGATGTCGTAGATCGAGGCCTTGTCGGAGACTTCGGTGATGTTCTTGCGGTTGGCGCTGACCTTGGAGGTGAAGGACGAAGCCAGGACGTGGATCTTCTCGTTGAGCTCGAGGTTGAAGACCGTGTCGTCGGTGACGTCGAAGGTGGAGGCGTCCTTGGCCAGCGGATGGGCGTCGGTGCGGACGTTGAGCATCATCAAGGCGCGGAAGCGACGGCTCTCAGCAGTCCAGCCGGCGCCGAAGGTGTCGCGCGCCCAGGAGGCGGAAGGACCGGCGATGGCGCCGCGGAGGGCGACGAAGGCGATGCCGCGGTTGGAGAGATCGGCGAGCGCCGCACGATCGATGACTTCGTAGGCCGTGTAGTCCTTGCGATAGAGGACGATGACCTCGTCCTTGTCGTGCTTCGTCGCGAGGAGGTCGCGAGGGCGGTCAGCCTCGGTCACTTCGGCACCGGCGGACTTGAGCTCGGTGACCAGGTTTTTGACGGCGGCATGGTCGTCGGAAACGACGGTCACCTTGACCGGGGCGGCGAAAAGGACGGCGCCGACGAAGACCAAGGCCAGACGCAGGTAGGGGCTGATGCGGGGAATCATGGTCTCATCAAACGAACCCCTCCTGAGCCTACAAGACTTAGCGGCACCCTGAACCGCAACCGGACCCCTCTCAGATGCACATTATCGCTCGTTTTCAGGCCTCCGCCCGGAAAGCCGAGGGGGCATGGCCCGTCGACTTCTTGAAGGCGGAGGAGAAGCTGTTTCCGTTGGCGAAACCGACCTTGCGAGCGATGACCGCGAGCTTGTCGTCGGATTCGCTGATCAGCCGGATGGCCTGCTGGATCCTGAGGTGAGTGAGGTGGTTCATCGGGGTGCGGCCGATCTCCTTGAGGCAGAGCCTACGTAGGTGCTCGAAACTGAGGCCGGACTCGCGGGCAAGGGTCCTGGTGTCCCAGGCGAAGTCGAGTTTGCCGTGCACTTCGTCCCAAAGGCGTTGCACGCGCGGGTCGCCGCGGAAGCTGCCGGCGAAGCTGCGGACATAATCATAGGCCAGCTCGATCCACTGGTGGTTACGGCGCGAGACGCCGGCTCCTTTGAGTTCAGCGATAAGGCCAGAAATAGCCGCACGCAGGGGCTCGGCATCGAAATCAGCCAGTACGGGCGAACTGGCCCGGAAGATGGTGTTCGAGCGCACGCCCCCGCCGAAACGCATCCAGCAGAAATCCCAGCGCTTGCTCCGTCCGATGCGGAAGGAATTACGGATGCCAGCCGGCTGCAGGCAGGCTTGCCCGGCCGAGATCGTGCGCCAGCGGCCGTCGACCCAGACCTGCCCTTGGCCGCTGAGGCAGGCCATGAAGAAGGCGCCGCTCTGGTTGGCCCGGACGACCTCATAAGGCGCCAGCATCTCGGCCACCCCCAGGTGGGCGATTTCGAAGAGACCCAGCTCCTTGCAACGGATTCCGGAAAGAACCCATGGACGGTCGTCTTTATGTTCCGCCGCCACCACGACCCGGCGACGGGACCGCGGGTTCTCAATGTCCGTCTCGGAATGACGGAGTTGCGTCTCGCTGTAATGTTTTAAATCGCTCTTGCGGGCCACTCCCTTTGGATACGACTTATCCCATAAGGAGCAACCCCCGACCACCCTTCCCCTCTCATCACCATGCCCAACCCCTGGACCGGAAAAGGAAACCCTTACACCCGCACCGAAGTCATCGAGCGCCTCCGCGACACGATGTCCAAAGGAAAGCCGATCATCGCCGCCGGCGCCGGCACGGGCATCAGCGCCAAGTTCATCGAACGCGGCGGCGCCGACCTGGTCATCGTCTATAACTCCGGCCGCTTCCGCATGGCCGGCCATGGCTCCACCGCCGGCATGATGGCCTACGGCGACGCCAACCAGGTCGCCATGGAGATCGGCGAATACGAAGTCCTCCCCGTCGTCGAA
>Ga0222714_10005395_pt1 | contig 12179 bp, 18 predicted proteins | sample C33_3DmetaG_FD_165048 | JGI IMG/M metagenome (GOLD analysis project Ga0222714, IMG submission 165048) | Estuarine water microbial communities from San Francisco Bay, California, United States - C33_3D | ecosystem: Environmental > Aquatic > Marine > Unclassified | place: USA: California... | reverse complement strand
TGGGCAAGGCGCTGTGCTGACGTACCTTTGTACTTATTCACTTCGCGGTTTTTAAACTTACCCGTTATGAGTTTTACGTTATGGTCAAAGTTCTTTTCTACTTCTCCCATATCCAGAACTTCGTGTTCTTCGCCGCCAGCCCATGTATCTATGCAGTCGATGAAGCCACCATCCTGCATCATGTTCTCTACGATCCAGACAGTGCTGCGCCCTTCGAACGAACCAAGTTCTAGGAAAGCCATACGTTCGGGAAGCAGTGGGGTTAGTTTCTCCCATAACTCCGGTGCCCAGTGAAACCAGTCTTGGGTGAACTTGTAGTCGGTCATGGTTGTCCTAGTTTCTTGTAGGGGTTGTTATTGGTTAGAGATTCTTGAACTCGGGCTAAGGCTTGGTTTTGGTAGGCTTGGGCTAAGGCTTGGGCTTGGTTAAGGTGGACTTTGGAAAACAAATCCTCCTGCTCAGTCTCTGGGTTCAGCAGTTCCTTCATCATCTCCCTGTGCGCACCGTCCAGCATTAGCTTGTTGTAAACAGGCTGTACTGCGTCCTTATCTGCCTGTGACCCGTGCTCTAGGATACGTTCTAGTACCCAACGCCATCTGCCATTGGACATTTCTTCCGGGTTAGACGCAGCGCGTCTTAGGAATAGGTCTGTTAGTGGGTGTAGTTCTTCAGTAGTCATCCCTTCCGCGCCCTCTCTATGTATTTATCTAACTGTCGCATTTGATCCTTAATGGGAAACTTACCGCTTTTACTGGAGTTGCCGGATATTACCTGCACCAGCTTCCCGTCTGCGGTGAACAGCTTGGTGTGTTTGCTGCCGTTCTCAATCCGCAGCCCCCGGCTTTGTGCGTAGTCTAGTAGTTCTCTGTATTTGTTCATCTTGGCCCCCCTACCGCTCCCTTTAGCCTGTCGCCTTCGTGGCGAAATAGGCGTTGCAAAAATCGTCATAGGTCGGGCGCGACGAACTCACAGTCATGTCGCCGTTGTCATTAAAAACCGCCGCCTCGCAACTGTTCGCGCTCAATGCGTTAGCGCCCAGAATAAGGCCCGCCACTAGAAAAAACACCACGGCCCACGCGGCTAAGAAGAAACCGATAAAATCCCAATCCATATCCATCAGCAATCTCCGTAAGTTTCGCCGCTTCCGGCTTCGCAGTTAAGAGGTAAGTCCATCGCCCAGCTTGGGCGCATCCGCATAAAGATTTCTACGTTCTCTTTTGCGGTGTTAACGTCACTTGCGGGTACGATACACGCGATAGCGTCGTGCACCGTCATGACCACCTTGTACTTCTTGGCTATCATCAGCATCTGTTCGCCAATGATAATGCGGGCCAAAGCCTGACACAGATTTTCGACCACCTTGCCGCCGTAGATACGGTTAGGCACAGTCGTCTTACCCTTCTTGGTATCGTAAACGTACTCCGTCTTGCCTTCGTTACTGTGCGTCTTCAGGTTGGGGTACTTGATATACAGCCCGTTCGGTAGGCGTATGCCTTTCTCCCCCTCCACCAACAATACGTCATTGCGGCCCAACGGGGTCGTCTGGTTGTTCGTTATAGCCTTCAGCGCATCACCAGCTTCACGCCACAACTTAGTAATGGCCGGGTAAGACTTACGGTAAGTGTCGATGATAGCCTGTGCTTCGTCTTCAGAAACCTCTACCCCAAACGCCTTCAACTGCTTGCGGAACTTGGCGGCACCCATGCCGTAGCCGCACCCAAGGATCGTGGTCTTACCCACGAACCGTTCGTCCTTGGTAACGTCTTCTTCGGCCTTGTTGTAAATCTTGGACGCCATGATCTTGTAAACGTCCTCGCCCTTCTCAAAGGCTTCGACCAAGTCCTGCTGCCCAGCCAGCCACGCCAGAGTACGCGCTTCGATCTGGCTGCTGTCACTGTCGATAAGCAGGTGGCCCTCCGGGGCTTGGATCGCATACTTGAGCGGCGACTTGCGCGGCAGGTTCTGCATATTGATCTTGTCGCTACCACCCCAGCGCCCAGTATGGGCAGCGTAATAACGCAACGGGATGGGGAGCGTGCCACGCTCGGCTATCCCTATGAACCTCTCCGTCCTTGTTTCTTCCAGCGTAGACTTTACGCCCAGCCGTGCAGCCACCAGCGCCTGTACCCGCACATCGTCGTGCTCCAGCAGCGCCTTGAAGTCTTCGTCGTTCTTGCCCAGAGCCAAAGTCTCTTTGCCCGTAGTCGGGCTGATCTTCATGGGCGGCTCAACCCCCATACCCACAAGCGCCGCAGCAAACTTGGGGTTGGACATAAGGACTTCTTCGTTAGCCGCAACAGCCAACATCAACTCACCCTTGCGCTTCTGAACCCCGAACAAATGCTCCTTCAGCATAAACTCGTTCAGTTCCAGCACCGGCTCCGAAAACATACGGATGGTAAGGTCGATAAGGCGAAGCTCAGACACAGGGAAACCGGGGGACAGTACCCCAAACAACTTATAGGTAAGCTCCGTGTCGTTCTTGCAGTAGGCAGCGTACCGGCGTAGCGCCGCCGCATCGAAGTCCAGTCTGCGCATACCCAGCGCGTTGATAACCTCGTCGCCCTTCTCACCCAGCTTGTACTGCTTAACCAGCGCAGCAAGGCTACCCCCGGAGTCAGGACCGTTAAGGGCTTTCGCCATCGACATGGTATCGGCAATTCGCTTGGGCCTGATATCGAACACCCATGACAGGATAGCCATATCAAACATGGCGTTATGGGCTACCACTACCGAATTGGCCCAATCGTACCTATCCAGAAACCGCTTAGTCTCGTCCTTCGTACCGCTGAACCATTCGGCAGGTGCGTCGTCCACCTTCACGGACACGCCGATCACTTCGAACTTAGGCGAACGGACGTACTCCTCCGTCGTTATCTTGGATAACGAAAAGTCTTTGGAGTAGTAGGTTTCGAAGTCTAGGGTAATTACTTGCATAGTGCTTTGGCCTATCACTTCTTTATGGAACGGTCATAGGCGCGAGCCAGCACGTTCAGCAACACGGCCACTTCGCCTACGGATTTCTCGTCAACCACAACCGCAACGCCGCCAGCCGCTTTGATTGCTTCGATCTCCCGGTCTTGCAGGGGTGTGGTTTTGTTGCCGTTTGCCTTGCACTCTATGGCAAGGAAGCGTCCGTTGTAGCAGCACACGATATCGGGGACGCCGCTGCGTCCCATACCAAATGTAGCGGGGAAGAAATAATATGCGCCGTGGGCCTTGAGTATCTCAACGACTTTGGCTTTAACTTTCTTTTCTGGTGTAGCGGCCATGTGCTTTCCCGTTTGTTGGTCAGCCACCCTACACCATGGCTAGACAAAGTCAAACACAAAAAAAAAGGGGCCACCCGCTAAGGTGACCCCTTGGAAAGGACCTAACAATGTTAGGTCGTGGAATGAAAGATATAGAATAGGTTCTCGTCGTAACGATAGCCGACGTTGTCTAGGAACTCTCCGTTGTCTATCAGCTTGAGCATACCCAAAGCCTGTCGCATATACGCAGGCAACGTGTTGTCCGGTGCTGTGAAGAACGCATCTTCTGAATCCGCGACGATATATTTGTCCTTGTCCCGGATCACAGTAGCGCCGCCGCTGCTGTTTACTTTCTTTTTCGCACGTTCGATGACATCTAGTTTGTGCTTTTGGTTAATGTAGTTATCAAGCACGGTAGGGTCATCCCCTCTGTTCTGCATGAAGTCTCTAACTTGCGCTTCATTAGCAAGAATAAAACTCTCCACCGCACCTAGGATACTTTTGCGTGCTTTAGTATAGTTATCACTCGCAACAGAAAGGCTTACGGTTGTGCGTGTATCTATGTCGTTTAGAACTGCCCGCACCCTCTCCTTAACTGTTTCCGGTTTGAAGTATTTACGCACGACGGTCAGGGCTTTCTTCTCGTCCTTGGTTGTTATCCTGTTTTTCCTGTTGGGGATACGCGCACCACTAACCGTAAACGCGGGGTCGCCGCGCCGATCCCCCCCAAAACTCACGCCGCCCAACCTCTCCCGGTTAGCGTAAACATCGAACGCGCAAAGAGTACCAACGTCACCGCAATGCCACTTTGTTTTAACTACGAACTTCCATGCAGGGAACTTCTTGGAGGCTTCATAGATAAGCGCCCGTAGTCTAGGGTGGATATCTACTGTCTTGGGCCACATCTGCGATTTGTCTCGCTCTTTGGCCCACAGAACATTCGGCGCACCAACCTCTACATACTCATACTTCAGATCATCTAACATTGTTAGGTCCTTACCACTTGTACTGTTTCAGGATTGCATCAACCTTGTTCTTAACGTCTGCGCGTTCTGTGGCGCTTTCCTTGATGCTCTCCATATCCGTGTTAGATATAGTGCGCTCCAAGTCCTGACGCGCACGCTCCAGTGCAGGGTCACCCGTTACGTTGAGGTGGGTAAGCACACCGCACAACTCCACCGCATTGTCGATCAGGCTGTCGTGGTAACGCTTCTTGATTTCATCGCCATCCTTGTCGGTCAGCTTGTCGCTAATGCCCAGCAGCATCTTATGCAGCCGGTCCCACGGGTCTTTCATGGCATCGGCCAGCCGGTCCTTAAAGCTGTCCTCATACCCACGACGCACCTCCTCCAGTTCCTGCGCTGGTAGGTCCAAGCGGAAGTCACCACTCTCGGGCACGGGGGCAAACACCATACGGAACCCGAACTTGCTGTAAACTTCGTCAGGCGAAGGGTAGTCAGCCGGGTCGAACAGGTTACCCAAGTAATTGTGGGAAGTCTGAACAAGCGCAGGGTAGTCAGCGATGAACTGGTTAACCATGCGGTCAAAGGCATAGCGCCGATTGTTCGCCTCCTGCTTGTAGTCTAGGAACAGGCTGGTCGGGAGCAGACGCGCCCCCTTGTCAGCCCACGGCAGGGTCTTGGTGTTATGCCACAACCGGCAAGCCGCAGCGTGATCGGCAATCTCCTTTCTCTGGCTTGTGCCAGCCATCAGGTTCTTGCGAACCTGCGCTGCGTTCTTCACGGCGTTGGCGTTGTTAGTAACGCTATCGGTTGCACCCCGGTCCAGCTTGTTAGCAGTCCAGACAGAGATGTTCAGTTCGACTAGCATGGAAGATGATGTGATACTCATGCTGTTGCTCCTTGATGTGGACCTAACAATGTTAGGTTCTAGTTGATTACTTGTACCGAAGAACGTCTACGGTCTTGTTATTGTCATTGCGCGTCGCGGAATAGTTACCAGCACCCCACAGATAGTGTGAGTATGCGTTGATATTCTGCGCCAGCGTAGGTGCGTGGAACCTATCGTATGGGACAGCCACAGCGTCACCAGCTTTCATATTCTCCATGAACGGTTTGTAGTACGCCATGGTTTCACCGCGAGCATAGCGGTTACCGGGAGCATTGGCGCTACGGCGCTTGCGCCTCTTGGGTTCATGCGCTTCCAGTTCACCGTATGTAGTGCCATCCGGCAGGATGATTTTATACTTGGCTTCCACGGCATTGAGTATATTCAACAGCTTTTCCAAGCCGTTCTTCTGGATGTTGAGGATGTGGTTCTGCGTCATGTTGATCTTCATCGTCTTTCTCCTTGGTTTACTTTTCGGGTTTCCCGGCAGCTTTTGCTACCCGGTAGTGATGATCTGTTATGAGTTTGATTTCCGTTATTGACTCAGCTTCTTCTTCATAAACATGGTACGTGTAGTTGGTCGTCTTGTTGTCACTCCCTTGGTTGTACTTGCTTTCATAGCGCTCCATGCTGTTGAGCATCTCGGCAAATTGCAGAGCCTTTGCTGGCTCCATCACATATTCCTTGTACCCAAAACGAACTACTGCCTTGGTCATATCAAACCTCCATGTGAATAGTTTTGCCTGTCGGGGCGGTTGCAGACTTATTGTTAATGACAACCCACATAATCGGCGCATCCCACGGCCCACCCCAATCGCTGCCCACGTGACCATCGGTCAGCATGATGGTGCACTCAGGGTTCAGGTTGTGCTGCTTGAGGTAGTTGGAAACGCAGCTAGGTGCAGTGCCACCGCCACCCTTGGGCTTTGTGCTTTGGATCAGACTAACAATGTTAGCCTCATCGTAAACCTCATGCGCCGCCACGCTGTGATCCCAATACAACAGGTGCAGCTTCTCGGGGTGTACGTCCTCCGCGATAGACTTAACCTCGGACAGGAACGCAGTCAGAATATCGCCGCCGATAGAACCGGACGTATCAATACCCACCACGATCTGACCCACACGCTCGCTAACCATGGACGGCATATAGATATCAGAGTGCAGGAAGCGCCTGTTCGGTTTGCGCCACGATGACGTATCCCTGCCAGCGCAGATAGACTTGACGAACTCACGCAGTTCTTCGCGCCAATCCACCTGCGGCTTGAGCAGTTCACCGATACCACGCTCCAGATCACCGTCGAAGTTCCCCGCCATCAGACCCTGACGCAGCGCACGTTCGATATCTTCCTTCAGCTTCTCACGTTCTTCCTTCGGTATCTCAGCAGCACCCTTCCAATCGTGCTCATCGAACCCCTCCCCGCCTTCACCGCGCGGACCATCACCGTCCTGCTTCTCCTTCTTCAGGATATCGAACACCTGCTTGACGTTCATACCGTTGAAGCGTGGATCATACAGACCGATCAACCTACCGTTCGCATCGCGCGGCATGGCGATCACCGTTTCGTTCGGATCAAGTTTGATAAGCATACCGTTGTTGACGTAATCACAGGCCATGTTGGTCAGTTTGGGGTCCTCTTCCCACAGCTTGCGCCATACCGTCAGGTCGCCCTTCACCTTGTGCATCACCTCATGGATCACAACGAACGCTGCTTCCTTGCGTTGAAGGCCGACCATGAACGCACGGCCATACTTTTCATCGCGGCCATTGGTACAGGCAGTTGGGAAATTATCCACCACCTCCACCTTGCCAAGCATCATAACCCCGCCCAGCGCTTTGAACTTATCATCCCGCATCAACGCGACACGCGCTGTTTTCAGCTTGCGCTCTGCGGTTTGTTCTTCCTGTTTGAATAATGGTTGCATCTTGTTGCTCTTTCTTTGGTTGGTTAGGACCTAACATTGTTAGGTGTTTTTGGTTTGGTAGTTAGTCTCTCGGCCAGCCCCACCACATGACAAGCACGCAGAACACGAAGCCGACTAGGATATATCCATTCACCATCACAGCAGGTCCTGATTTTCTTGCAGCCAGTTGGAGAAAGTCTTGTTGGTGAACACGATGTTCTGCTTGGTCTTGTCCTTGGCAGCAGTAATACAGAACACGCTCTGCCACTCAGGCTCCATGCGCTCGACATAGGTCAGCAGGGGCGTTGCGTTGTTTTTATCCAGCGCAGCCACCGCACTATAGACAAGCACAGCACACGCACCGGGCGTTGTGGGCAGCGGCGCACCCTTGGGATCACGCAGGATAACGTCACGCGCCGGGAGTTGGTCCTGATACGCTATGTAGGCTTCCATATCCTTGGCCGCAGCCTTGCCGATACAGCCAGCCATCGCAGCAGCAAGAGCATTGGAAGTGTACGCCTCGCGGTTATTCACGATACGGCTAACATTCTCCAGCGAACGACCAGTCACAAACGCATCTTGCTGGAACTTAGGGTTGAAGATGTACGGGTTGCTGTCCTGATTACCGTCCAGATAAGACGCCATGCAATGCGGGAACTGATCCACCCACGCCATCACCACGGGGCTAACATTGTTAGGTGCAGCAAAATCAGTCAGCCAGTTTTTCGCTGACGCTTTACGCACCCACAAGCGCACCTTACGGTTGTTGGTATGCGCCTTGGTATTATCGCCCAACCCGTTGCCCGACAGGTTGCCGGTCATGTAGATCAAGCTACCTTCAGGCACAGGTACATCGCCAAGCCGCGCGTTGCTGCTTTCGAGCATAGGGTGGAGCATATTCTGCACGGGTTGTGCGCCTTTGGGGAACTCGTCCATGCAGATGATGCAGGGTTTGTTAAGGTGGAAACCAAAGCGAGCGTTGGGATAGTAGCGCGTGGTTCGCGTCTCGTGGTCGATCACCGGCATGGCGATATCGCCAAGGTCCATGTTCGGCACGTCAATGAACGAAGCGTAGTAGTCAGGGAACTTTTTTCTCAGGGTGTTGAACGTATATGATTTGCCAATGCCGGGTTCGCCTACAAGTTCAAACCGCACCGTAGGGTTGGTTGCAATAAGCGTTACTGCTTCTTCAAGAGATACAGATAGGTCAAAGTTAAGCGTGGTGGTGGTCATGGTGTTGCTCCTTGGTGTGGACCTAACATTGTTAGGTGGTTTGGAAGTTGGTTTGCTTGTTGGTCAGTCGCCCGGTTGGCCGGGGTAGTCTTTTGATTATGCGTAGCATAGCATATGTGCTGTACAATGTCAAGCTAGTTTGGCACAAGGTTGGGCTAACTCTAACCTTTGATATGTGCTGACGTGTGCTGACGTGGTCTTTCATACCCACGCATACGGGTCTTTGACGATTTGCCCCGTGGTTATGGTTTGCTTGGCAAGCAGTTCGTCCTTGTGAGTACTGATGATCGCCCGCTTCAGCGCGGTGGATATGATCTTCTCTAGGTCAAGACCGGCGATGGGGCTGTAGTTAGGGTTATGGTGATCGACAAAGAACCGCCAGTATGTGTTTCTGGTGGTGAGGGAGTAGTTATACATAAGCACCTTGGACAATTCGAACGCAGCCTCCGGTTCAGGTGCGAACACACCGTCCTTGTAGTTTTCTTGGTTAGTCAGCGCGTCCAGCGTGTGCCATTGCGCCATACCCTGCCCGCGCCATGCGTCTACCTTGGATAGGCCAAGCAGGTAGTTGTAGTAGTTTTTGAATTGTTTGAGTTTCGCGTTCAGTTCCTTTCTCTTTAGTGTGTGCGTCTCAGGATACACGGGGTCAATGATCTTGTTCTCCCGGTAACCCACCGCCTCCAGCTGCATCCCGTTCTGGAAAAGAAAACACTTCCCGTCATGGTCCCGCACCCATGTGCGGCTGTGCTGTTGTGAAATGGTTGTGTTGGTTATTGCGTATATGGCAGCACGGGTTGAGACGGTGTTCGTGATCCTGCCGCCCATGTTCAGGGTGATCTTGTTATCCGGGGTGTAGGTCACTAGGTCTGTGGCGTAGAGGCGCACGATGATGCTGTCGCCGTGCTTCCTGATATTGAAGTGCTGCTTGCGGCGCTCGGCCATGGGTCGGCAGTTGGAGTTGCGTATCGGGGTGATGCTGTCGTGGTGCCGCAGCGCGGCCTCGTAGTTGTGAAGGTACTTGGTACCTCTGGTGTCTAGGCTAAAAGACATTGTATGTTGCTCCTATTCTAGTTGTTGGTAACCTAACAATGTTAGGTGGTTCTTTTGGGTTGGTCAGGACGCAGCGCGAGCCAGCACTGGCTTGTTAAACGCAGGGACGTACAGGCGTTTCTTGTACCCGTTACCGATATTGACGCAGTTGTAGTACCAGACAGCCTGAGACAGGCTACCCACGATGCGGTATTGGGTCTTATATCCACCCTTGCCCCGTCCGATCTGCACAAGGAAGTGTGTCTGGTCATGGTAGGCGATGCGCTTACCATCCAGTTCGTTGTACTTGAACTCTATGGGCGTGAAGGGTGCTTCTTTAGTGTTGCTGGTTTGGGTGTTCATTGTTCACTCCTCTTTGGGTTCAGACCTTTCAGGTCATTCAGGTCACTGACTACGAAAAAACTACTCTTGTGGCCGTTCACCACGGTCCACTTCCTCTGCTTAGCTACCCAGTCCCCGCACTCAAGGCAGACCCGATAGCCTAGTTTGTATCTTTCGGGGGCGATTGTGCCCCCGCACCCACATTCATGTCTCATCACACCCTCCGGGCTATGATCTTATCGGCACCGGTCTTGAAGTACTTGGCTGCTTTCTCGCGGGCAGTATGCGGACCCTCTGCACGGACGGTCAGGATGCGGGAACCATAATGGCAGTCGAAGCGGTACAGGGTTGGGTTGTAGGTGGCCCGCGCCTTGTAGGGGTTGTGGTAGTAGTAAGTATAGAGTTCGTTGTGGTGGTTCGACATTGGTGTGGTCTTTCTCTGACAGGGGTTAGATTTCTTCGGCTACTGCGTACTCGACGCCTTCGTAAACGACGATCCACGCGCCTTCGGGTAGGTCTTTGACATCGGCAGCGGGGTAGAGACGCAGACCCTGCTTGCGTAAGTGTTCGATCTGTTCGGCGGTAATGTGTCTTTTAGTCATTGGTTTGTTCCTCTGGTTATTACCTAACAATGTTAGGTGGTTTGGAAGTTGGTCGGTTTGGTCTGGACCTGATAAGGCTCCATTGTTTGTAGTGTAGCACACTTAGTTGACAATGTCAAGGTAGTTCCCTGATAAGTATCTGAAACTATTGTATTGTTAGAGCAAGGGGTTGGCGGGGTGCGGGTGTGATGGGCGCGGGGTATTGTTAAATGTTCAAAATGAAAAGTGGTTTTTGAACGAAAGATTGAACAAATGTAAGTGCCCGTAAGTAAAGGATAAAAGGCTAAAAAAAAGAGGTAGTGTTCAAATGTTAAAGGTTTTTAGGTTTATTATACGCGCACGGGCTTTTGTTTTTTCGGTCCTGTGCGGGTGGTGCGGGATGCGCTTGCGCATAGGCCCGAGATCACGAAATGGCTTAAAACCGCTTGAACATTAGAACAATACGAACAATGTAATGAAATCAAACACTTAGTTTTAACAAAGCAAATCTAGGTTTTTAACTTTTGAACACTAGGCCGTTCGGCGTGGACCTAACATTGTTAGGCTGTTGGGCTATCACCCTCTTGGTATCGGTCATCAGGGGTCGGCAGGATTTCGGCAGCACCTAACATTGTTAGGGCACAAAAAAGGCCCCATGGCGCAAGCCATGGGGCCAAAGAAAAAGGGCCCGCCTCACGGCGGGCCCCCGGTGGGTTAATCCAAGTCGGAGTCGCGCACGATTTCAGTGGGACGCCATGGGATTCCGAAGCTTTTGGCGGTTTCATAGGCAGCGGCGGAATACTCTATGGCAGCATCAATAGTGAGGAACGGGCCTTCCATGCTGGAACTCATAGCGTCATCCGCGCTGCTATCGAAAAACAAAACCCAGTAAGTTTCGGCGGTGTTATCGTTTGCGTAACTCATCGGGTGGCTCCCACAAAACCGGCGAACATTCCAAGCATACAAAGGGGGGCAAGCAAGGCGCATTCTATTGCTGGTCGGGAGAAAGCGCCGTGCATCTCTTCTGCTATATGTATCGCATCACATACAAGCATGAACGCAGCAAAGCTAACTAAACCAGTAGCAAAGAGCATGAGGCGCAAGACAATCGTCATGGTGCAATCCTTTCGTGGTCTAACATTGTTAGGTGAGGGGGAAGGGCCCGCCGCAAGGCGGGCCCCCTAGGTTTAGTTTGTGACCTTGGCCAAGTAGATCAGGGCCAGCGCTTCCCTGAGAAGCTTGGTCACTTCCTTGAGAGAAGCGAATTCCCCTTCGAGGTCCAAGTTCTCGTTGAACTTGATCAGGGCCGTGATCTCCTCACCATTGCGAACCAACGGGCTCCGATTGCGGGAAGCGCCCTTACCTTCGCCCTCGCCAGCAGCCTCGGCAGCGGCTTCGGCTTCTTCGGCATCCCTGCGAGCCTGAGCCAGTTCGGGATAGCGCATATCGCGGGCCTTGTCGCACAGCCGCGCCCAAAAAACGGACGGGTTGCTATGGCCGCGAGCCTTGAGCCCGTCGAACAGGGCAGCCTTTTCGGTGCGCAGCGTCTTACCTTCAGGGGTCTTGCCAAGGTTGGCGTGATTGATATTGAACCAGTCGAACGCAAAAGTGGCGTTCAGGCCCTCGGCATATTCCGCCGTGGAAAAGGCGACCATTTCAGTCGCGGCGTCCAAGGTATTCAGCAGGCTGCTGCGCAGGTCAACCAGACCGCGATTGGAACCCGGAACAACCGGGGACATTTCGACGGCGACGCCGTCATTTGTGCTAGTCTTAACCATGATAGGCACTTCCTTATGTCGAACCTAGAAGCGGGTTCGTTTCGCTGTCTGGCTCACCAGAACCAGTGATTATGATTATGCATATCCTGCTAGGTATTGCAACGATATTCCGCAAAAAACCCAAAAAACCTAGGGAAAGCCTAACAATGTTAGGTGTTTCGCCCCCTACCGTACCCGGACCCCCCAAAACCTATTAAGCACGCGCGGTCCCCCCC
>Ga0222714_10005392_pt1 | contig 12183 bp, 10 predicted proteins | sample C33_3DmetaG_FD_165048 | JGI IMG/M metagenome (GOLD analysis project Ga0222714, IMG submission 165048) | Estuarine water microbial communities from San Francisco Bay, California, United States - C33_3D | ecosystem: Environmental > Aquatic > Marine > Unclassified | place: USA: California... | reverse complement strand
CGTCCCGCGCCTCGCCACGAATAGCCGAAGGAAGATCGTCCACCCGCTCCACGAATACCGGCTCCACCTTGCCGAGCACACGCACCGCACGAGCCAGCGCACGGCCATCCGCAGCCACGATGGGCATTTCACCTGCGGCGTACACTTCCGTCAGCAGCAATGCATCCACCGTCGAGAGCACCCGGGCAAAATCCTCGAAACAGTCGCGCGTCCGCGAATAACGATGAGGCTGAAAGGCCAGCACCAGCCTGCGTCCCGGAAATGCGCCCCTTGCCGCGGCTATGGTTGCCGCCATTTCCACCGGGTGGTGGCCGTAATCGTCAATCAGATCGAAAAAACCGCCGCCTTCCGCGCGAACCTGCGGGTAGCGCTGGAAGCGCCGCCCCACACCTTTGAATTCCTCGAGCGCCTTGACGATCTTTTCGTCCGCAACCCCGACTTCCATGCCCACTGCAATCGCGGCCAGCGCGTTGAGCACGTTGTGCATGCCGGCCAGATTGAGCGTGATGTCGAGATCCGGCAGGCGCTTGCCGTTCTTGCGCTGGACCCGGAAACGCATGCGTCCCGCGGCGGCAGTTACCGCATTGGCACGAATTTGTGCACCTTCACCCACTCCATAGGTCACCATGGTTCGGGTCAGGCGCGGCATGATGGACCGCACGTTGGGATCGTCATTGCACAGCACTGCCACGCCGTAGAAAGGCAATCCCTCGACAAAATCGACAAACGCCTGTTTAAGCCTGTCCAGCGAATGGCCGTAGGTCTCCATGTGATCGGCATCAATGTTGGTGACCACCGAAATCACCGGCTGCAGATGCAGGAATGAGGCATCCGACTCGTCAGCCTCGGCAACAATGAATTCCCCGGCGCCCAGGCGGGCGTGGGCACCGGCACTTTCCAGGCGCCCCCCGATCACGAACGTGGGATCAAGTCCGCCCTCGGCCAGCACACTGGCGGCCAGGCTGGTCGTCGTGGTTTTGCCATGGGTGCCCGCCACCGCGATGCCCTGTTTCAGCCGCATCAGTTCGGCCAGCATCAACGCACGCGGCACCACCGGAATGCTGCGACTCCTCGCCGCCAGTACTTCGGGGTTGTCCGCTTTGACCGCACTGGAAATCACCACCACATCCGCTGCGCTGACATGCTCGGGGGCATGGCCAAGGTGAACCCGGGCACCCAGTCCCGTCAGACGACGCGTGGCATTGGTCTCGTTCAGATCGGACCCGCTGACCGCATAACCCAGATTGAGCAGAACCTCGGCAATGCCGCTCATTCCGGCGCCGCCGATACCGACAAAATGCACGTTTCGCACCTTGTGTCTCATGCCGGCGCGAGCTCCATGCAAAGATCCGCCACCTTTTGCGCCGCCTCGGGTTTGCCCAGTGCACGCGCTGCGCGGGCCATGTCCATCAGTTTCTGGCGTGTCAGCCCGCGCAGCACCTCGGCCAGCGATTGCGGCGTAAGTTCGCCTTGTGGCATCAGCAGCGCAGCACCGCGGTCGGCGAGATAACGCGCGTTGCGGGTCTGATGGTCATCAACCGCATGCGGAAACGGAATGAGTATGCTGCCCACGCCCGCCACTGCAAGCTCGGTTACCGTGGTCGCTCCAGCGCGCGAAATGATCAGGTCAGCCTTGCCGTAGCGCGCAGCCATGTCGTCAATGAAAGCCAGAACCTCGGCATCCACTCCTGCTTCCCGGTAGGTCCTGCGCAAGGCTTCGACATGCGCCTCTCCGGCCTGGTGCGTGACCAGTGGCCGTTCCGCTGCGGCAATCAGGGCAAGTGCCTGCGGCACGGTTTCGTTCAGGGCCCTGGCCCCGAGACTGCCGCCGACTATGAATACCTGCAGCGGTCCGCTGCGATTGGCAAAACGCGACTCGGGGGGCGCAAGCCGGACAATGTCTTCCCGCACCGGATTGCCCGACCAGACCACATCCACCCTGCCGCGAAATGCATCCGGAAACGCCGAGAGCACCCGGTCTGCGACCCCGGCCAGGACCCTGTTCGCCATTCCCGGCACCGCATTCTGTTCGTGGATCACCAGCGGCCGGCCGAAGAACGCAGCCATCATGCCGCCGGGAAATGCCGCATAGCCGCCCATGCCCAGCACCACATCGGGCCGATGGCGGAGAATGGCCGCCGCACTTTGCCAGAACGCAACCAGCAGAGCCGTCGGCAACAACAGCTTGCGCAACCAGCCCTTGCCGCGCACGCCACCGAAACGGATCCACACCGTCGGGAACCCCCGGGGCGGAATCAACCGCTCCTCCATGCCGCCCCGCGCGCCCAGCCACACCACCTCCCAACCCTTCGCGCGCAGCACTTCGGCAACCGCCAGTGCCGGAAAAATGTGTCCTCCGGTGCCGCCGGCCATGACCAGCAGGGTGCGCTTCATACGGCGAACCCCCGCATTTGTTGCCGATTCTCCCAGTCGACACGCAGCAGTATCGCCAGTGCGCAGCAGGTCACCAGGATTGCACTGCCGCCGAACGACAACAGCGGCAGGGTCAGCCCTTTGGTCGGCAATATGCCCATGTTGACGCCCATGTTGATGATGGCCTGCACACCGATCCACAGACCGATGCCCTGCGCCACCAGCGCCGCAAACGGCCGCTCGAGATCAGCGGCGCGCCGGCCAATGGCGAAAGCTCGCCACACGATCCAGCCAAACAGCAGGGCCAGTGTCGCCACGCCGGCAAATCCCAGCTCTTCGGCGATCACGGCCAGCAGGAAATCGGTGTGTGCCTCGGGCAGGTAAAACAGCTTTTCAACACTAGCGCCGAGACCTACGCCAAACCACTCGCCGCGACCGAATGCGATCAGCGCATGGGACAACTGGTAGCCCTTGCCATAGGGATCAGCCCAGGGATCCATGAAGCCGATCACGCGCTGCATGCGATAGGGGCTGGTCCAGATCAACAGCAGAAATCCGCAGAGAAGCATCACGATCAGGCCGGCGAACAGGCGCCAGTTCATGCCGCCGAGAAAAAGCATGCTCATCGCAATGACGGTGATTACCGCAAATGCACCGAAATCAGGTTCGAGCAGCAACAAGGCGCCGGTGAGCAGCATGACGCAGAACATCGGCATGAAACCCTTGCTCAGGCTGTGCATGTGCACCGCCTTGCGCACTGTGTAGTCGGCGGCATAGAGCACCGCGCACAGCTTCATCAGTTCCGATGGCTGCAGATTGATGACGAACAGCGACAGCCAGCGCCGGCTGCCGTTGACTTCCCGGCCGATGCCCGGCATCAGCACCAGGACCAGCAGCACCAGGCCGGCCATGAACAGGAACGGCGCCGCCTGCTGCCAGAGGCGCAGCGGAACCTGGAATACCATGGCCGCAGAAAAAAGACTGATCAGGATGAACAGGCCGTGGCGGACCAGGAAGTGTGCCGAATTGCCGCCGCTACTGCGGCCAGCCTCGGCTATGGCGATCGATGCCGAATAAACCATCACCAGTCCGAACGACAGCAGCAGCAGGGTGACCCAGATCAACGCGCTGTCGTATTCGACATCCACGGGGCGCGGGCTGACCGCAGCGGAATACCGGCTCATGAACGCCTCCGCAGCCGTTCCACCGCAGCCGCAAACTGTTCTGCACGGTGTATGTAATTGCGGAACATGTCATAACTGGCGCAGGCAGGGGACAGCAGCACGGCATCACCGGCCGTGGCAGCCGCATAGGCACTTTCAACGGCAGCATCCATGTCCGCTGCATGCACCACGGGTGCCGCGTCGCCGATGGCCTCGGCAATGCGCGCTCCATCACGGCCGATGAGCACCACGGCACGCGCTTTGCCGCGAACAGCTGCAGCCAGCGGGGAGAAATCCTGTCCTTTGCCATCCCCGCCGGCGATCAGCACAACCGGGCTCGGCATCCCGGTGAGCGCTGCCACTGTGGCCCCCACATTGGTGCCCTTGGAGTCGTCGTAGAACGATATATTATTGATTATATTGATTTTTTTAACGCGGTGCGGCAATCCATCGAACCCCTGCCAGCCGCGCACGATGTCGGTATCGGACACATTCAGAGCCCGGCATAACGCGCCGGCCGCGAGCGCATTGGCGGCGTTGTGCAGACCGGTGACGCGCAGGCTGCCCATCGCAGCCATCCCGAGCGAACCACGCATCAGCGTCGCCCGATCATCCACGCCCCAGTCGTTTTCTGTCGGCGGCAGACCAAGTCCGAAGCTCGCCGCGTTCCGTCCATTCACCGCCATGCCCGCGCTCCAGCGATCATCGCGGTTGATGACTTGCAATCCATTGCCGGCAAAAATCCGCTGCTTCGCCGCGGCATATTCGGCAAGGCCGCTGTAACGGTCGAGATGATCCTCGGTCACGTTCAGCACCGTGGCCGCGCGCGGCCGCAATGAAATGGTGCTTTCCAGCTGGAAGCTCGACAGTTCGAGCACGACGGCACCGGGCATCGCCGCCCCGTCTTCGATTCCGGACCATGCATCGAGCACAGGCAGCCCGATATTGCCCGCCACCAGTGGCCGCAGCCCGCCCGCCTCGCAGATCGTCCCGGCCATGGCGGTCACCGTGCTCTTGCCGTTGGATCCGGTTATCGCGATCACCGGCGGCGCATCGGCACGTGCTGCAAGGGCCTGCGCAAACAATTCGATGTCGCCCACGACCGGCACCCCGCGCCGCGCCGCCTCTGCGATCGCCCCGCTGCGCCGGTCAACGCCCGGACTCACCGCCACGATGTCGGCACCGGCAACTTGCGCATCCGGCGCCACGCCCAGCGCCAGTGATGTGTCAGGAAATTCGCTTCTCAATCGTTCTGCAGATGGCGGCACTGTCCGGGTATCGGTGCCGCTTACCAGCGCACCGTGACGACTGGCCCAGCGCACCATCGACATCCCGGAGTCACCCAGACCGACCACGACCACGCGGGCACCCTTGAGCGCGCGCATCATTCGTCGCTCCCTGCCGCCATGGCGAATGCAGCCGCGCGTTTCCCGCCCGAGCCGGTAATACCGCCATCCTGCAAGTCGGCATATATGCGCATCAATCTGCATCTCATCTGAGCTTTAATGTTGAAAGCCCCACCAGGACCAGCATCATCGTGATGATCCAGAAACGAACTGGGCGGTTGTGGCTCCGGCCGCCGCATCGCGCAAACGCAATGCGGCTTGACCGGCTTCGCAGGTCAGCCTCCGCCCAAACCACGCCGTCGTTCGCGTTTCGATTCATCTATCTCAGCTTCAAAGTTGAGAGCCCGACGAGAACCAGCATCATCGTGATAATCCAGAAGCGAACGACGACCTGGTTTTCTTTCCAGCCCTTCAATTCGTAGTGATGGTGCAGCGGCGCCATGCGGAATATCCGCTTGCCGGTGAGCTTGAACGAAGCAACCTGCAGCATCACAGAGAGGGTTTCGACGACGAACACACCGCCCATGATGAAGAGCACGATTTCCTGGCGCACGATCACCGCGATCGTTCCCAGCGCAGCCCCCAGCGCCAGTGCGCCGACATCACCCATGAACACCTCAGCCGGGTAAGCGTTGAACCAGAGGAACGCCAGTCCCGCGCCGGCGATGGCGCCGCAGATCACGGTCAATTCCCCGGCGCCCGGGATGTACGGAAACCCGAGATACTTGGCGAAAACCACGTTGCCGGCGACATAGGCAAAAATCCCCAGTGCGCTGCCGATCATCACCGTCGGCATGATTGCAAGACCGTCGAGTCCGTCGGTCAGGTTGACCGCATTGCTCGTGCCGACGATGACGAAGTAGGTCATGACGATGAACCCGACCGCGCCCAGCGGATACGCAACCTGCTTGAAAAAGGGCACGATAAAAGCCGTTTGCGCCGGCAGATTGGACGAATAGGCAATAAAGAAGGCCGCGCTCAGGCCGATAACCGACTGCCAGAACAGCTTGGCCCTCGCCGACAGCCCTTTCGGATTGCGATGGACGACCTTGCGGTAATCGTCGACCCAGCCGATGGCGCCGAAACCAGCGGTCACTGCCAGCACTATCCAGACAAACCGGTTCTGCAGGTCGGCCCACAGCAGCGTGGTGACGAGTATTGCGACCAGTATCAGCGCACCACCCATCGTCGGCGTTCCCGCCTTGATCAGGTGGGTCTGCGGTCCGTCGTCACGCACGGCCTGGCCGATCTTGTACGCAGTGAGCTTGCGGATCAATGCCGGGCCTACAACAAAGGAAATAATCAGCGCCGTCAGGCAGGCCAGCACCGCCCGCAACGTGAGGTAGCCAAACACATTGAAAGCACGGACATACTGCTCCAGCCATTGCGAGAGGATCAGCAGCATCGACTGTCCTCCGCACTCCGGAGTTCACACCCCTCGACCACACGCTCCATCCGCATGAAGCGCGACCCTTTGACCAGAACCGTGGTCCGTGGAGCAAGCGCGCCCTGAACATCCGCCAGCAATTTCTCCACTTGCGGGTAATGCCTGGCGCCGGCACCGAATGCACGCACTGCGTGAACAGACTGCTCGCCTGTTGCGAACATCGCATCAACGCCGGCGTTACGCGCGTACTCGCCCATCTCGCGATGAAACTCCGTTCCCTGCTCGCCGACCTCGCCCATGTCGCCCAATACCAGGATCCTGCGGCCGGCCGACTTTGCCAGCACATCGATCGCGGCCCGCACCGAATCCGGATTGGCGTTATAGGTATCGTCAATCAGCGTCGCACCGCCGCGACCCGCCTTGACCTGCAGCCGGCCCTTGACGGCGGCAAATCCGGCCAGTCCCCTGGCACAGTCTTGCAGCGTTGCGCCAGCTGCGGTGGCGGCTGCAATCGCCGCCAGGGCGTTGCGCACGTTGTGCTCCCCGGCCAGCGGCAGTTCGAATTGGGCGTCGCCTTCCGGCGTGATTGCCGTAATTGCCGATGCTGTAGGTTTCAACTCGGATCGCGCATGAACTCGCGCGCTGTCCGTCAACCCGAAATCCCGTACCGCGTGTTTTCCCGCCGCAGCACGCCAGACACCGGCATGGGTGTCATCAGCGTTGAATACGGCGACACCCTGTCCCGACAATGCCCGGATCAGGGCCGCATGCTCTTCCGCCACATCTGCAACCGAACGCATGAACTCCTGGTGTTCACGCTGCGCATTGTTGATGACGGCAACGGTCGGCGCGACCAGTCGCGCAAGCTCCCGGGTTTCTCCGGGATGATTCATGCCGATCTCGACCACCGATACGCGATGCCCGGGACGCAGCGACAGCAGTGTCAGTGGCACACCGATGTGGTTGTTGAGGTTGCCCCGGGTGCAATGCACGCCGGCATCTCCGAAATGTGCGCGCAGGCAGGCCGCGATCATCTCCTTGACGGTGGTCTTCCCGTTTGATCCGACGACAGCGATCACCGGAATGGCAAACCGGCGCCGCCAGTGCGCCGCCAGGCTGCCGAGAGCCATGGTGGTATCGTCAACCACTGCGTGCGGTACTGCAGCCGGTATCGTTGCCTCACCGGCGCGGTCGATGATGGCGGCAACGGCGCCGGCGGCGACCGCCTGCCCGACAAAACGGTGTCCGTCGTGGTTCTCGCCCCTGAGCGCAACGAAAAGGTCGCCTCGAACTATCGTCCGGCTGTCAGTGCAGACCCGCTCGAATCGCACGTCAGCACCGTTCATGTTGCCGCCGATTGCCTCCGCCGCCTGGGCCAGACTCATCACCTTGTTCTCCTGCCCAGTTCCGCGCGAACCACGGCGGAGTCGCTGTAACGGTGCCTGACTCCACGGATTTCCTGGTAGCGCTCGTGACCTTTGCCGGCTATCAACACCACGTCGTCGCGCCGGGCTTCCGCCACCGCCATGCGCACCGCGCTCTGCCGGTTCGTCACGCTCTCGCTTGCTCCGGTCACGCCTTCGGCGATGTCGGCAATGATCCGCTCCGGATCTTCGCTGCGGGGATTGTCGCTGGTAATGATCACCCGGTCGGCGTAGCGTGAAGCCACTGCACCCATCAAAGGGCGCTTGCCCCTGTCCCGGTCACCGCCGCAACCGAACACGCAGTACAGACGTCCGCGCGGTCCAGCGACGACGCGCAATGCCTGCAACACTTTCTCGAGTGCGTCTGGAGTGTGGGCGTAATCGACGATGATCAGCGGTGCGGAACCGCCGCCGTACCGTTCCGTACGCCCGGCAACCGGCACCACCTTTTCCAGTGCGGCGACCGAAAGCTCCAGGCTGACCTCGCTGGCCAGCAGGGTCGCCAGCGAACCCAGCAGGTTTGCGGCGTTGAAACCACCAATCAAGGGACTGCGCAGGGAGGCACGCCCCCAGGGCGATGAAATGTCAAACGACAGGCCGTCAATGCCCATGCGCAGATTGCGTCCTTCGACCGTCGGCATCCGCGTACGCATCTTGCGCAATTCGAAACCGTAGCCCAGCGGACGGGCACGATTATGTTTCCACTGCCGCGCCAGTTCGCGTCCAAAATCGTCATCCAGATTCAAAACCGCATGGGTCAGCGTCGGCCAGCGAAACAGCCTTGCCTTCGCCGCCTTGTAGCGCTGCATCGTGCCGTGGTAATCGAGATGATCGCGGCTCAGATTGGTCAGCAGTGCGACATCGAACTCGACGCCGGACAGCCGGTGCTGCGCCAAGCCGTGCGAGGACACTTCCATGCACACTCCACGGGCACCGGCGCGCACCATGCCGCGCATGCGCTGGTGCAACGTGACCGCATCAGGCGTGGTATTGATCGCCGCGTCCAGCTTTCCGGGGAACCCGCTGCCCAGTGTGCCGATCACGGCGCATTTGCGCCTTACCCGGGTCAGGGATTGAGCAATCCACTGGCTGCATGAAGTCTTGCCATTGGTGCCTGTAACACCGATGGTCCACAGCCGGGCGCTGGGCCTGCCGCAAAGCTCGCTGGCGATCTCGCCAGCTTTGCGCCGCAGATGCCTGATCCCGGCATTGGCGACTTTCCAGCGGGGATTCCACTCGAAACGCTCGCTGTCCCACAGCACGGATGTCGCTCCGGCCGCGATGGCCTGGGGAATGAAATCCCGGCCGTCACGGGACTCGCCCGGATAGGCGAGGAAAGTGTCTCCGGGCCTGATCGTGCGGCTGTCGATCGCAAGCCGGCGAATGCCAAGCCCGCTTACTGCCGCATGAACCTCTTGCAGGCGGACACCCATCACACCTCCTCCCTGACCAGCGGAACTTCTGCCGGTACCAGCACGGAGGACTTGCCCGGCGCATCGGGAGGAACACCGAGCATTCGCAATGTCCCTGCAGCCACCTGACTGAACACCGGCGCCGCCACTGCGCCGCCGTAATACTGACCAGCCGAGGGTTCGTCGATCATCACTGCAATCACCACCCGCGGGCGCGATGCAGGCGCCAGCCCGACGAAAGAGGAAACATAACGGTTGGCGGCATAGCTCTTGCCTTCAAGCTTGTGCGCCGTTCCGGTTTTTCCGGCTACCGTATAGCCGGGTATCTGCGCGCCGGGTGCAGTGCCTCCGGGCTGGGTGGCAAGCTCGAGCATGTGCCTGACGGCGCGCGCGGTATCGGCTGAAATCACCCGCGTGCCCGGCGCAGGCTTTTCGCTTGCCACCAGCGTAACCGGCCGCAGCATCCCGTCGGACGCGAAAACGGTGTATGACCGTGCCAGTTGCAGCAGCGAAACGGAAATGCCGTAGCCATAGGATATGGTGGCCTGCTCGATCGGCTTCCAGGTCCCGAACGCACGCAGGCGACCCGATACCTCGCCGGGAAAACCCGTTCGCGGCGAAATGCCGAATCCCGCGCTGTTGAATACGTTCCACAACACTTCAGAGGGCAACGCCAAACCCATTTTCGCGGTGCCCACGTTCGAGGACTTCTGGATCACCTGCGACACCGTCAACGCGCCCTGGGGATGGGCGTCGTGTATGGTGCGGTTGCCGATGGTCATTTTCCCCGGTGCAGTCTGGATCACGGTTTCGGGCTTGTACAGTCCAGCCTCGAGTGCCGCCGCTGCGGTAAATGGTTTCAGCGTCGACCCCGGCTCGAACAGGTCGGTCAGGACGCGATTGCGGGTGCGCCGTGCATCGTATTTGCGATTGTTCGGGTTGTACGTGGGCAGGTTTGCCATGGCGAGAATTTCGCCGCTCTCTGCATCCAGCACGACGATGCCACCGGCCTTGGCGCGGTTGGCTGTCACTGCTGTCTTGAGCTCACGAAACGCCAGATACTGGATACGCGCGTCGATCGATAATTTGAGTTTCTGGCCGTTCTGCGGCACGCGTATGCTCTCGACGTCCTCGACAATGCGTCCCAGGCGATCCTTGATCACCCGGCGGCTGCCGGGTTTACCGGCCAGTGTTTCTTCGAACGCCAGCTCCAGCGCTTCCTGGCCTTTGTCGTCCACGCCGGTGAATCCAACCACGTGCGCCATCACTTCGCCGGCAGGGTAATAACGACGATGCTCGCGCTGCAGAAATACGCCGGGAATACCCAGCTGGACCACCTGCTCGGCCTGCTCCGGCGGCAACTGGCGCTTGAGGTAAACAAATTCCCGATTGGTATCGGCGAGCCGCGACCGCAGCTCCTCGTTGCTGATGCCCAGCAACTTTGCCAGTTTCCGCATATCGCCGGGCTCGGCTTCGACGTCCGCCGGACTGGCAGCCACCGATTCCACCGGGGTCGAAATGGCCAGCGGTTCGTTGTTGCGGTCGACGATCATGCCGCGGCTGGCGCCGATTTCGATGACACGCGAATAACGTGACGCGCCCTTGCGCTGCAGAAAATCCTTGTTCATCGCCTGCAACCAGAGCGCGCGTCCGGTCAGACCGATGAACCAGGCAGCAATCACCAGCAGCAGCAGATTGGCGCGCCAGCGCGGCAAACCCGGTACGGCGCCGCGATCCGCTTCGGGTTTCATCGGCCTCCCTCCGCACCAGGCAGGGTTACCACCTCAACTCGTCCGGCGGGGGGCAGACGCATGTTCAATTCGCGCGTGGCCATGCGTTCGACGCGACTGTGCGTAGCCCACGTGCCCTGTTCGAGTTGTAGCTGCCCCCATTCAATATCCAGTTGCTTGGTTCTGGCCTGCTCGCGCTGCAGTTCCACGTACAGTTTTCTCGCCTTGTGCTGTGAGGCCACAGTGGCAAGACCGCATGCAACCAGCAGGATCAGGAGGATGAACGTCAACCGATGCGTCATTGCAGTGGAACGTCAGTCCGCTCGGCAACACGCATCACGGCACTGCGTGCGCGGGGATTCGCTCCGACTTCCGCGGCAGAGGGCCGCCGGGCCCTGCCGATCAGCCGCAGCAGTGGCTGGGGCAAATCACGAGCCCGGACCGGCAGTCGCTCCGGTACAGCACCAACCCGTGTTTGTCCGCGCATGAAACGCTTGACGATGCGGTCCTCCAGGGAATGGAAGCTGATGACCACCAGCCGGGCGCCCGGCCTGAGCAGCTCCATGCACCGGGGGAGCACTATCGATAGCTCCTCAAGCTCCTGATTGATGTGAATCCGTAAAGCCTGAAACGTGCGCGTCGCCGGATCCTGGCGTGGCTCGCGCGCGGGAACGGCTTCTGCCACGAGCGCGGCAAGTTTTCGTGTGGTGTCAACAGGTCCCCGCGACCTAGCCGCAACAATCGCTGCTGCAATCTGTTTAGCAAACCGTTCTTCGCCATAGTCCCTGATGACCTCCCTGATTTCTGTTTCTTCCGCCACGGCAAGCCATTCCGCGGCACTGATGCCGTGAGCCGGATCCATGCGCATGTCGAGCGGCGCATCGTGCCGGAAGCTGAAACCGCGACTGGCGTCATCCAGTTGCGGCGACGACACGCCAAGATCAAGCAACACGCCATCCACTCCGGTTACGCCCTGCGCACGAACCTCATCCGCCATGCGGCTGAACGGACAATGCAGCACCTGGAACCGCGGATCGGTCACCGCGCGTCCCGCCTGCACTGCGTCCGGATCGCGATCAAGCGCAATCAGCCGCCCTCCTCTGCCCAGCCGCTGCAAAATCAGCCGGCTGTGTCCGCCCCTGCCAAACGTGCCATCGACGTAAATGCCGTCGCTGCGTACGTTCAGTGCCTCCAGCGCTTCTTCCGCGAGTACCGCGGCATGACCGCCGGTGGTCACAAAGAGAAATCCTCCAGCTCACTCGGCAAACCTTCGGCTCCGAAACCGCCGGCGTTGTCGATCAGTTGCTCCCAACGCTCTGCATTCCACAATTCGAATTTGCGCCCCTGG
>Ga0222714_10005391_pt1 | contig 12185 bp, 12 predicted proteins | sample C33_3DmetaG_FD_165048 | JGI IMG/M metagenome (GOLD analysis project Ga0222714, IMG submission 165048) | Estuarine water microbial communities from San Francisco Bay, California, United States - C33_3D | ecosystem: Environmental > Aquatic > Marine > Unclassified | place: USA: California... | reverse complement strand
CCGGGGTTTATTTCGCATCAGGCCTTCCAAGCGCAGAATGGCCAACCGGGGGTAACCGGACAGTTTCTCAATCTCCGCCATTTGTAACTGTCCGTCGATGGAGTCTGTCAGATGCCAATGTTCGAGCAGGCCTTTGGCTGCTGTTGGATCTTTCATCCTAATTTGAGCCTGCACCATCTGTAACACTGTTTCCCGATGTTCGGGGGTGTCTTCCGGCAGAGTATTCAGGAGTCGGGTGCCCAGACTGATAATCTGGTTCTGTTGATTGGAGGTGTCTAACAATCGAAATAGATCGCGCAGATAGGCTATATCGTCCGCCCCCCGTTCAAGTCCTTCCTTTAATAATTTGAGGGCAAAATCCGGTCGCTGCAATTGGCGGTAGATATCGGCGAGTTGACGCCTCGCCTCATGATTTTTGGCGTTGTTGCCCACCGCCAGCCGCAAGCTGACCAGTGCTTCATTCCATTTACCCGCTTCCAGTTGTTTCTGTGCCAGCGTCTGATAATGCGTGCTAAGGGTCAATCGGTAGTGGCCATAACGGAACGGGAGAAATGCGATGTCGATGAAACTGGCTTCATTGATGCCTCGCTTATATTTGATAAACGCCCAGCCCGCACCAGCCAGACTCAGCCAACTGATGAACAACAAAATGGCCGAGAGTTTCCAGACCCGCGGCCAGATGATGAACAGCTTGGCGCCTTCGGTGGTCTTCAGCCGCACCCAAAGTTTATTGCGCCACGCCGGATCTTTGGGGTCAAAGGCAATAGTTTTGCGTCGGGTAATGGGCACTATGGAATAAAAAGTTCTCACATGGGCTTACGATCCAGCAAGCGTCTTTCTATGGATTGCCCTGGATGCTCAAATACCAAATACCGCCGCTATGGCGGCGGTTGTGCTAATTCACTGCAATACCTTGTGCAGGCCGAGAAGAGAATTGTCTGATTGAGGGATTCTGTCCCGCAATTAAATCAGACCCAGTTTCATTTTACCTTCTTCCGAGATCATTGACTGATTCCAGGGTGGCTCCCACGTAATGTTGACGTCGGCTTCATCGACGCCCGGGACGAGGAGAATCTTGCCCTTGGCATCCTCCGCAATGGCCGGGCCCATGCCACATCCCGGTGCTGTGAGCGTCATCGCCACACTCACCTTGTAGGCCTCATCTTCCTTTTTCTCGATATCCATCGAATAGACCAAACCTAGGTCCACGATGTTCACCGGAATCTCGGGATCGAACACCTTGCGCAGCTGAGCCCAGACAGTCTCAGGATCGGGTGAGCCATCCGCCAGAGCCTTGGTTTCTACGCTGTGATCGGCAGTTTCCTCTCCGATGGCATCGCCATCCTTGCCATCAATGCGAAACAAACCGAAGTCGGTTTGCACCGTGTAACTGCCGCCAAGGGTCTGATGGATGAAGAGGGTGGTGCCCTCGGTAAGAGTCTGTTTGTCGCCTGAGGGAATCTGTGTGGCGATGACGTCGCGGGAAACAGTGCGTTCTTTGTTGGCGGACATGGGATCAGGTTTTGATTTTACTTTGAATCAGGGTGCTCAGAGCCGCGTGCAGTTTTTGGTCCTCGAGTTTGTTGAGGACTTCCTCGAAGAAACCAAAGATAAGTAATTCGTTGGCTTGGGCGGCCGGGATGCCTCGCGACTGCAGGTAATACAATTGGTCGGCATCGATTCGGGAGCTCGTGGCGCCATGACTGCAACGCACGTCGTTGGCTTCGATCTCGAGCCCGGGCAGGGAATCTGCCGCGGCGTCATCGCTGAGCATCAGATTCCGGTTGCTCTGATAGGCATCGGTTTTCTGCGCATCGGGTTCGACGACGATCAATCCGGAGAAGATGGTCTTGGCCTGATCGAGCAGGGCATTCTTGTAGAGCAGGTTTGACGAGGTGTTGGGGGCCACATGGGTCTGCAGGGTGCGCTGGTCGAATTCATGATCCCCGCTCGCGACGGTGAGTGCCAGCATTTCGCAGTGGGCACCCGAACCCAACAACCGGCTGTGGGATTCGTGCCGCGTCTGGTTGCCCCCGAGATGCAGATTGAGTGACAACACCCGGGCATCGCGTTCGACGGCGATGGAATTGGTCTGGAACGCCAGCGTCCGGCGTGACCAGTTTTGCACACCCACATAGGTCAGTTGGGCACCGGGAGCGGCGTGCAGATCGTTGACGCCCGACACGAGATGCACTTCGTCGGAGACGGCAGAGACAAAATATTCCACGAGGGTCGCCTTGGCGCTATCTTCCAATATCACCAACGTGTGCGGGAAGGCCGCCTTGTGATCGCCGGACAGAGTGTGCTGCACTATCACCGGGGAATTGATCTCAACCCCCTTCGGAACATAAAGCACCGCACCTGTGGCGGTAAAAGCAGTGTTGAGCGCGACAAATTTCTCGCTGCCGAGATTGGCCGGATATTTTTGAAAATATTTACGAATCACAGCACCGTGATCGCGGAGGGCCTCGTTTAACGGGGCAAAGACCACCCCTTTTTCAATCAGTTCTGGTGGCAGGGTTTGACGGCCGACTACCTGCCGATTGGAGAAAGTGATCTCCGCGGCGTGGGCAAAGTCCGGCAGTTGCGGCACGTGGATGGATGCCTCCTCGGGCAGGAGATAACCCTCGATATCCAAACCCTTGAGGTTGGAGAAGCGCCAGCGTTCGTCCGAACGGGTGGGCAATGGGAGGGCGTTAAACTGATTCCATGCTTCTTTTTTCGACTCCAGCCACCAGTCGGGCAGAGCGGCGCGTTGGCCCATGTGGGTGGCGAAGCGTTCGGCGTTCAGGCCGATGGAAAGGTCGGTTGTATTCGGTAAGGCGGACATTCGTGGCGTAGCGAGTTTGGGGATGGTTTGATCAACCGACCGAACCTTCCATTTCCAGATCGATGAGGCGTTTGAGCTCGACCGAGTATTCCATGGGGAACTGGCTCGCGAGATCGTTGATGAAACCGTTGACGGACAGGCTCATCGCCTGGGCCTCGGTTAGACCGCGTTGCTGCATGTAGAAAATCAATTCTTCGCTCACCTTGGAGACCGAAGCCTCGTGTTGGGTGGAGTTCTTGTCGCCGCGCACGGTGATGGCAGGGTAGGTGTCGGTGCGGCTGTTGGAATTGATCAGCAGCGCATCGCACTCCGTGTTGTTTTTGCATCCCTTGAGATGCTTCGGGATGTGCACCATACCGCGGTAGGTCGAGCGGCCTTGGCCGACGGAGATGGATTTCGAAACGACGTTGGAGGTCGTGTTGTTGGCGGCATGAATCATCTTGGCGCCGGTGTCCTGGTGCTGACCGTCATTCGCGAGTGCGATGGAGATGACCTCGCCCCGGGCGCGTTCGCCCTTCAGGACAACGCCGGGATATTTCATGGTGAGCCGGCTGCCGATGTTGCAGTCGATCCATTTCACCTCGGCGTCCTCGTGTGCAATGGCCCGCTTGGTCACCAGGTTGAACACGTTGTTGGCCCAGTTCTGGACGGTGATGTATTGGATCTTGGCGCCCTTGAGGGCGACGAGTTCGACGACCGCGCTGTGGAGTGTGGAGGTGGAAAACTTTGGGGCGGTGCAACCTTCCATGTAGGTGACCTCGGCGCCCTCGTCGGCAATGATCAAGGTGCGCTCAAACTGCCCGAAGTTTTCGGCGTTGATACGGAAGTATGCCTGCAGGGGCTGGGCGACTTTGACGCCCTTGGGCACGTAGATGAATGAACCACCGGAAAACACAGCACTGTTGAGCGCGGAAAATTTGTTGTCACCAGTCGGAATGACTTTGCCAAAAAACTTTTTAAAAAGCTCGGGATGCTCGCGGAGGCCCTCGGTTGAATTGACGAAAATGACTCCCTGCTTGGCGACGATCTCCTTGATGTTGGAGTAGGCGGCTTCGGAATCAAACTGGGCCTCGACGCCGGCGAGGAATTTGCGCTCCTGCTCGGGTATGCCGAGACGCTCGAAGGTTTTTTTGATGTCATCCGGCACTTCGTCCCAGGTGCGCTTCGGCTTCTGGCCCTGCGAGAGATAGTAGCGGATCTTTCCGAAATTGATGTTTTCGAGATCCTTGGTCGCCCAATGCGTGGGCATGGGCATGGATTCGAATTTCTTCAACGCCTTGAGACGGAAATCGAGGAGCCACGGAGCTTCCTTTTTAACGTTACTGATGTAGCGGACGGTGTCTTCGTTAAGGCCGGTGCCAGCGTCGAAAGCGTAATCCACCTTGTATTGGAAGTCGCCGCGGGTCTGGTCGATGCCGGAAACGGGATTAACGGTTTCGGCGGGTGCCTCGAGGGTGTGGGTATCGGTTAAATCTGCCATGGGCGTTGGTATTGGCGGTTAGGCGGAGGCGAGTTCCTTGCTGACCCAGTCATAGCCCTTGGCCTCGAGTTCGAGGGCGAGGGACTTGTCGCCGGTCTTTACGATACGGCCGTCAAACATGACGTGGACTTGGTCGGGCACGATGTAGTCGAGCAACCGTTGGTAGTGAGTGATCATGAGTGCACCGAATTTGTCGCCGCGCATGGATTCGACGCCCTCGGCAACGATCTTCAGGGCATCAATATCAAGACCAGAATCCGTTTCGTCCATCAGCGCAAACTTGGGTTCCAGCATGGCCATCTGCAGGATTTCGCAGCGCTTCTTTTCGCCACCGGAGAAACCGTCGTTAACGGCGCGGGAGGTGAACTTCCGGTCGATCTTGAGCATGTCCATCTTGCTATAGAGCCGCTTGTAGTAACCGCTGGCATCGAGTTCTTCACCGTCGGCCATGCGGGCCTGCACGCCGGCACGGAGGAAGTTGGCAATACTCACACCCGGAATTTCGCTTGGGTATTGAAAGGCGAGGAAGATACCGGCCCGGGCGCGTTCGTCGGGCTCCATGTCCAGGATCGATTTGTAGTCCAGCAGCACGTCACCCGAGGTGATCGTGTAATCCGGATGTCCCGCAATGGCCTTGGCGAGGGTGGATTTACCCGTGCCGTTCGGGCCCATGATGGCATGGACTTCACCGCTGTTGATGGTGAGGGAGAGGCCCTTGACGATTTTCTTTTCGCCGATGGCGATGTGGAGGTCTTTGATTTCCAGTTTGGACATGTTGAGTAATGGGATGGCTTAGTTGCGCTGGTCGGCGGGATTGGCACATGGGCTTTTACCGCGGAAAGTAATTTCTACCGATGCGGCATCGTAGCCCGGAGGGAGGATGGACTTGATCTGGCTGAGCACTTCCTGAGGCAGGCTGATGTCATGGGTGGCGCCGCTCTGGTCGTCGTGAAAATGGGCGTGGGGCTGCAAATTCGGGCAATACCGGGTGGATTCGCGCTCAAAATTAACCGCTTTGACGAGTTTGCACTGCACCAAGGTTTCCAAACAGTTGTAGACCGTCGCCAGCGAGATACTGGGGAGCTCGGTTTTGACCCGGGCGAACACTTCATCTGCGGTGGGATGATTGCGCTCACTCAGCAGAATGCTGTAAATGACTTCGCGCTGGGGGGTGGAGCGCAGCCCGCTCTCAGCGAGAGCCTGGGCAAAGCTTGGGGTGGTAACTGTGGAAGTGGCGGACATGTGGGAAGGTCAACCAATTGGAATGGTTCTAAATCGCAAGTGAGAATTAGAATTATTCTAGATAGCTAACCTCGATATATCATAACTACTTGGAATTTAATGACTAAAATGTTCTCAGTTATAATCGAGTGTGTTGAAGTCTGTGTCATCACTCCAGCGATCACTCGGGCTAAATGGGAGAATATCGGGTTAAATGCCCCCGAAAATCACAATTTTCTGGTTCGATGGTCTAGCATGGGGCAGACCTGCCGACATGCACCTCGAAGACGCCCGCACTACCATTATCTCTTCTGTCGGCCGGATGAATGCACTTTTTCAGGCTACGGTATTTGATGAATGGGTGCTGGTTCGTTTGAGCAGCGAACAGGGGGCCATTTTGGCGTATCAGGGCCCTCGGGCAGATAGCTATAAGGCAGAGTTTTTGAAGGACTTGGCCCCGTTGAGGACGGAATTGGGCCAGGAGCGGCTGGAAATTGGGGGTTTCGCCTTTGTCGGGCAGGCCCGTGGCACGCATTTCGATGCCTGCATTCGTTTGGGCAAAAGCAGCTACCTGTTTTGCAATCACACGCAAAAAACGATGGACGAAATTCGTCAAAGTCCCCGCTGGATCACCGCGCAAAAACCGTTCGTCGAATTGAGTAACCTTTTCGTGACTGATCCGCTGGAATAGAGGTTAGCCAAGCAGTCCCTGCCAGACAAACCAACCGTAGGCGGCCGTGATGATCCCACCGGCCCAACGCGGAAGCCCACCGGTTATCAGCAACAGGATCGCGTGAAATCCAATCACCCCGAATAACAGCAGCATACTGGTTTCAAACAAGGGTGGCAGGGACATCGGCTGAAACAGGACGAAAATGCCCAGGCAGAGGGGAATGCAGATATGCCCATCCCCAACTTGCGAGGTGTAGACTACATCGGCCCGTCGTTTCCAACCCCAGTAGAGAGCGAGGATCGCATTCGGCAGGACCATCAGCCAGCCGGTCAGCCAGCCAAGATTGGTGGCACTGACAAATCCGCTCTGACGTTGGGTGAGCCAGTTCACCAGCCAGTCGATACTCTCATAAAGACCCCAGGCGCAGATTAGCACAATGGCACAATCCACATAAAACATCGGACGGTAGGAAACTCGCTGCCGCACGTTGTGCTTCATGACGTCAAACACTTGAAAGCACTGCCAAAACAAAAATACCCCGATTAGGATCAGCCCGTCACTGCGGTTGAGCACTCCATCCTGGCCCAAAGCCCATACGGCCCCGTTGAAAAAGAGCACGGCGGTCATAGTGAGCATGAGCGACAACCGATTCAGTCGACTCTCGGTGGCCGCCTTGCCGGGACGGGTGGATTTGCGCGATTTGCCGGCAGAACTCGGAATCACCATCAAGCCCCATATCAGCGCCGGTAGTCCAAGCAGCAAAGTCAGGTTCGTCACATTATTTACGAGGCAATTGATCAACACCTCATGGCCCGAATCCTTTTGCGAAACCATGAGACTGACGAAGATCAAATTACCTAAACCTGAGCAATAGGGCACGATCAGGGTGCCCAGAGCCGTCCCTTCCAAACCATGATCGAGCATGGCCTCGAGCCGCCACATCATCAACAAGGAGAATCCCAGAAATACGCCAAGGTAGGTCCAGGGATTGGATAGGCCAATGGAGACTAAAAATTCCGGGATCACACTTCTGCTTGGCCGGAAACTCCCGGGGTGTAAATCCGCACGTCCATGACCGATTCAAATGGAGATCCAGCACCAATGCCAAGGTTCGTAGACAATGCCGTGGGGATTATTTCGCGGAAATGAAAGATGAAATCCGTAAGATGCCGCGTGTTTTGCAAGCCATGAAAATGCAGCGGTTCGCTCGAAACTTTCCTCTAGGGGTGGCTGGTTTGGTATGCCGAGATCGATGGCCCGACCGGTATGGTGTTCACTGTAACCCGGGGCGGCGATTATTGAGAGAACCTGTTCAATTGCCGCGCCGGATTGGAGTTTGTTACGGATCAGTTCAACCTGACGGGCCACGCTGCGAAATCCGGACAATGGCGTGATGGTGATGCCTTCGCCATGCGCGGCAACTTGCATTCGTGTCCATGCCGCTGAAGCTTGTTCGATCAACTGAATGGGTTTACCTGCCGAATTCTCGGCAATGGTGACCATGGCTTGCGATTCGGCTTCTGCGTGCAGTCTGAGACCGCGGGACTTGGCGTAATCAGCCGGGATCCCCAACTCACGATGGATTGTGGCTATCTGGTCAGGGTAGTCCGCATGCATATCTATCGCGGGCCGGGATCATCAGGCCGGCGAGAAATCCTTGGTGTGCAGCTGTCGCGCCGCGTCGAGCTCAGCGGCAGAATAAGGAGCCGCAGTTGAGGCGGTGGCGCAGTCGAGGATTTCGGCGAGTTTGCGCGAACCCGAAAGCACGGTGGAGATGTGCGGATTATCGATCACCCAGCGCATGGCGGCGGCGGCGAGAGATTTGATTTCACCACGCACCAGAATTTCTTTGTAGGCGTCGGCCAGTCTGACCCGCTCCACAATTTCCTCGCGGGAATAGCGTGAATTAAGCGAACCGGCTGGGAAGACGATGTCCTTGGTGAACACCCCGGCAAGGAACCCATTGGCCAGTGATTCGCGAGCGACGATACCAATGCCTTTTTCACCGAGATGTTTGATGATGGGTTCCCACTCGCGATAGGTTAAACTGTAGGCGATCTGGGCGACGTCGATGCGCCCCGTGTCGGCCCAGGACTTGGTCATATCAGCGGTGTCCTGGATGAATCCGCAGGAGAGACCGATGAAGCGCACTTTGCCACTGGACTTGAGTTTATCCAACGCAGTCCAGACGTCATCCTTGATCTTGTCCGGGTGGGTGGGTGAGTGGAAAAAAAGCACATCCAGCCAGTCCGTGCCGAGACGTTGCAGACTTTGTTCGACGGACCAAGTGACGGTTTCCCCATCGAATAGTTCGTTGGTGTGCACGCGGGAATGATAGCGGCCGAATTTCGTGGCGATGGTCACCTGGTCGCGATCGGCGCCGAGGCCCGCCCCGAGCACTTGCTCCGCGATGCCATCGGCTTCCTTGGTGCCGTAGAGCGGGGCCGTGTCGAAAAAATTGATGCCGGCATCGAGGGCGCCGCGGATGGCGCGATGGGCATCGGAAGAATCCACCGAACCGTAAATGGACGGCGAACCGAAGGCCCAAGTGCCGAGGCTGACTTCGCTGACGGATAGGCCGGTGCGGCCGAGTTGACGGTAATTCATATCAGAATTTCTGCAGGGTTTCGAAAATGAGTTTTTGAGCGGAGGCCACAAAGGCGGCGGTATACTGCGCGCCTTTTTCGGCGGATGAATCCCGCGGGTCCGGACCCCAGACGGCATCGACTTCCAGCGTTGGCACGCGGTCTTTGGGTAATCTGGTCAAATTCACACAGTCAGGATCCGTGTGCATCAAGAAGGAAACTTCACCCAAAGCGGCGTGGTTCACGATTACGATCTCCTTGGCAATCAAGTCCGTCTCGGACGTCGCGATGATATGCGTGTCGGACTGGCTGGAATTAAATTTATGCGCCTCGTCTTTGATGATGTCGTAATGGGGCTGGCCAACATGCCCGCAGAGCGTGAAGACCACGCGGAATTTTTCATCGGCCAACTGAGCGAAATGTTCTCGCGCCAACACGCGGAGGGTGTCCTCACTAAAATTCAGAGAGTGGCGCTTATGCACCAGACCGGGGGCATACTTGATCGTGTTGGCAGCGATGTAAACGGCGGGTAGGACCAAACCACCCGAGACCTTGGCCAATTCCACGCAAAGTCCATGGGCTTTGAGACCGTCGAGTCCCACGGCGGCGTGTTCGCCGTGGTATTCGAGGGCACCCCAAGGCAAATAGGCGATAGGGTGGGCGGCAAAAATGGATTCGATTTCAGCGGGCATCAGCCGCTCATAGCGACCCCAGAGTGGAGGTTGGGAATGTGGGGGCATATGTCTTCCAACATGGTGGGCTGACTCATGTCGCCAAGGCTATTGTGGCCAAATTGTTTCAATAAAATTCGATCCCGCCATTGCCATCGCCCCGGGGTTTCCGTTGACTGCAACTGGAAGTGAATCCGCCGGATTCACACCAGTGTTAAACCCTAAATCTAAATAAATATGGCAACGTTTGTTCCTCTTATCAGTTCCGGCACAGCCGGTCCCCTCGGTGTGCTTCATCTGCCCCGCATGTGGCTCAAAATCTCCCTTGAGGCCCGTGGCAAGCTCGACTCCCGTTATCCCGGTGCCGGCCAAGGCTATGATCAAATGACGATCAGTGCCCTCGGTCTCAATCGGGACGCCGTCATCGCGTTCATCAAGGATAGCAAGCCCAGTTACCCACAGTTTGAGGCTTGGGTCAAAAAGCAGCCGGGAGTCAAACTCGATGCGGCCTCGATCAAGGCGCACAACGATTCCGTGCTCGGTTACAACCACGACGACGAGACCCGCAAAGGTATCCTGAGCAACAATGGCCTCGCCGATGACGGCAGCGCCGTGAAGGATGCCGTTCGGTTGAACGACCTCGACAGCTGGCAGGAATTCCACGCCGATGAGCTCGCCTGAGTTCCAGTTGTCTCAACAAACAAAACGCCGCCCACGAGTGTGAGGCGGCGTTTTTGTTTTCAGGCTATGTAGCTTAACCGCCGTGCTCGGCCAGCCAGCGCTCGGCCTCGATGGCTGCTTGGCAGCCCATACCTGCGGCAGTGATGGCCTGACGATAGATGTGGTCCGAGCAATCACCCGCGACATAAACGCCGGGGATGTTGGTCAACACTTGGGAGCCGGGTTGGGGTTTAAAGTAGCCGCCTTCATCCACCTCGAGTGGTGGCGCAAATGGACCCGTGTTCGGGATGTGGCCGATGGCGACGAAGATACCTTTTACTGGCAGCACGCTTTCGGCCCCGGTTTTGACGTTCTTCACCTTTAGGCCGCTGACGGATCCTTCCGGCACGCCAACGACCTCGACTGGAATGGTATCCCAGACCATCTCGATCTTTTCGTGGTTGATGGCGCGGTCGGCCATGATCTTGGAGGCACGCAATTCATCGCGACGGTGCACGAGGTAAACCTTGCTGGCGAAACGTGTGAGGAAGAGAGCCTCTTCGGCGGCACTGTCGCCTCCTCCGAGCACCGCCACTTCCATCTTGCGATAGAATGCGCCGTCACAGGTCGCACAAGTGGTTACGCCCTTGCCGCCGTAGAGTTCCTTTTCACCGGGGATGCCGGTCATGCGCGGTGAAGCGCCGGTGGCGATGATCACGGTCTTGGCCAGAATGGTGCGTTCGCCGAGCACGAGTTTGCGCGGCATCGAGCTAAAATCGACCGAGGTCACCAAGGCCTGTTCGAAACGTGTGCCGAACTTGGTCGCCTGCTCCCGCATGTTTTGGGTCAGCTGAAAACCATCCACGCCTTCCGGGAAACCAGGGAAGTTTTCCACCTCGCTGGTGGTGGTAAGTTGGCCCCCGGGGAGGGGACCTTCAAGGACGAGCGGATTGAGACTGGCCCGGGCGGAATAAATGGCAGCGGTCAGACCGGCGCAGCCGGTGCCGATGATTACGACGTTTTCAACGGTGTTGGACATGTTACGAAGGATAAGATTTCAGCCGTAACATAGCACACTTGGGAAGGGGAAAGTGCCCGCTTGGTGGAATTTTGTCCCAAACGGGGTCTGTCGGGTGCGTTTCAGCGTCGTCCCGGCGGACCTCGGCGCTGGGCAAAACTGGGATCTGGTGTCCCCCTAAACATCCGGGGAATGAAGGGAAAGTCTTCGGTCAGCACGTAGTAATAAGTGCCGGTGGAGAACTCCGGGGTTATACCGTAGCGCCCGCTGCATTCATCGAGGTCTCCGCTGCCGGCCACATAATCGAAATCCTCCACAAAGATGCCGTCATATTGCCCGCCTGGCTGTCCTCCAGTCGTTGGGCGGGAGCCGGGTTTGAGTTGGTAGCTGGATTTTAGTCGAACCACTTCACTTTGAGGATCGCTGGGTTTGGCATAACCCCAGACTGCATAAATTGGGAATCCATCTGCCGCCCAGCCAACCAAGGTCATCACTTTTTCGCCGTTGGACTTCTCTGCCAAAAGTGCGACCGGGATGCCGTGATAATGATAAGCTCCGTTGGGTTGCACATGGGCGTTGTTGGTATCCAAACCGAGCGAAAAGGCGCCGCCCTTGGCATCATAATGCCAGTCAGACTCCCGGTCATTGTGCCAATATTCCGCGGTGCCGGGATCGAACAGCACGCCGTTCACACAGATACCAAACGGCTGGCGAACCAGCGGGGTTCGCTCGCTATGGGCGACTGGATGCAGGGGCACGGAAAAGCGATACTGCTGGGCCCGAATAGCGTTGGGGTTGTCGCGATTGGGGAATTGTCCGGTCAGATGTTCGGGGAGTCCGTTGGCGATTATGATACGCCGATCATTCTCAATGGTGATTCTCACTTCATTTTTGCCCACCGGTGCCTCGGTGGAGGGCACGGGTGTGACCATCCCGGCTTGGGTGGCGTTGTGATTGGGGTGCGCGTGCAGGACGACGATTTGGGCGCACACGCACAGTGCGCCGGCAAGTTGCTGGAGGGTTCGCATGATCCTATGACGCCGAATC
>Ga0222714_10005388_pt1 | contig 12191 bp, 14 predicted proteins | sample C33_3DmetaG_FD_165048 | JGI IMG/M metagenome (GOLD analysis project Ga0222714, IMG submission 165048) | Estuarine water microbial communities from San Francisco Bay, California, United States - C33_3D | ecosystem: Environmental > Aquatic > Marine > Unclassified | place: USA: California... | reverse complement strand
CAAAAACAACGCAAATAGCGTTGGTAGCGGAGTGTTGTGCTGTGTCTACGCAATAACAACACTCTGGCGTGTCTGATTTTTATCCAATAACTTCAGTGGGCTTTTGACCGCAATGAAACTGAAGGCTCATTTCTACATAGAAATGAGAAACCGATGGACAGGATTTTCATTCCCACCGTCAATCGTGTTGAACAGCAGACGACTTAAGGGTGTGACAGCGACGAGATGGAAAGAAGCCTACAAGATTGGAAGAGGTAAAGTGAGCAAAACAAGGAACCAACAGTCATTGTTTTCTGATGATGCGATTATCACTCCAGGTGCTAACGCTGTCGCTCTATCCAATGCGTTAGCGCAAAAAATAAAGCGTCACTTTAAGAAAGACAAAGATAACCGCTTTGAGTTGTTTCTCTTGTCTCACGCTATCCGAGAAAAATACCTTGATAAAAAGAGCAATGAATACTCGGTAGATTTCATAGATTTCTACGAGCAATACAAACTTGAAGAGGTTTACGGAACACTCGCAAACTTTACGAAATACGCAGCCGCTGGTTCAGTCATTGAGTATGTGAAGAAGACAAGAAACAGTGAACAAAATCTCAATAAACTTCCAGTTGGTGCGAATACTCTTTACGAGATTTCACTGATTATCAAACTTGATGAAGAGGCTTTGAGAGCGTGTTGGCATTTCACACCACGCAGAAAATCAAAAACAGCAAAGAAGCACGAATGGATTACCTCTGGAACGAAACCTCTCATTCGCCCTGATGTAACTGTTAGGGAAATCTCTGCTTGGCGAAAAGCGTGGGAAGAGCCAGAGAAAGAGAAAGCAGAGCAAGATAAGTATCATCGCAATGTGAAGTTACTGACACTTTCAATCAGTGAAGACATCTTCAAGTTTGATGCCGTAGGAAACAAAGAAGGCGTTGTTGATTTAGAAGAGGTCTTATCATTGCTAGGCAAAGTTCAAGCACTTCTCAACAAAGACAATGAGAAACAGTTCCGTCTTGAGAGTCAGATTGAGCGTATTCAAGAACGCTATGCCGCTGCCAAAGAGAAGAACGATCCGAATATCGTTCTGAAGCGCAAAAAGCAGGGCAGCAAATATAAGAATGACTGATACGAGTTATGACAATCTTGTTGGAGAAGTCGCTGACTACAAACAAGGTTTTCAGCCTAAAAAGCCAGAGCAAACACCTGACTTTCCCCTTGAACTGAAAGTTCACATCACACGAGGCGAGGGTCACGCTAAAGCGTTTGCTGAACTGATTGGTAAACGCTTATCAAGCGACAGAAGGAAGTTTGTTTATCAAGACGGAAGACGAGTAAAACCAGAGAACGCTACCTTCATTGAGAAGAGAGCAAACCCAATCAAAAAGAGTATGAATCATCTTTCTCGCACTGAAGCGAGACATTGGAAAAACACCGTTGAGTTCAGCCAGACAGGCTTCATTCCCTACATTACATTCACGCTGATTTTCAAAAGCAAGCAACAGTTGGCGTTATTCGCAAAACGAGTGCGTCAGAAGATTACGCTGGACACTCCATCTATAAACTTTCCCAAAAAGCCTGAGCGGAAATGGAAGTATCATTGGGTGTCAAAGTTTGAAGATTGTAACCCAAAGTATCCTGTTTATATCGTCTCTAAAGGTCGTGCTGATAGTCGTCTGACTTCTAACGCTTTTGAGCGTTACAACATCCCTTATTACATCGTCATAGAGCCTCAAGATTACGACGCTTATTCAAGCGTGATTGATGAAGAGAAAATACTTGTTTTACCGTTCTCAAATCACGGGAATGGTCCAGGAGTGGCGAGAAACTGGTGCTGGGATCACTCAATGAAGAATGGTTTCAAAAGACACTGGGTTTGTGACGATAACATCAGTGAGTTTCATCGCCTTCATAACGGCAGGAGACATCCAATCGCTGATGGCGGAATGTTTCGTGTCATTGAGGAGTTTGTAGACAGATACAAGAATGTTCCCATTGCTGGTCCACAGTATCGTTTTCACGCTCTTGAAGGTGCTTCTTACCCACCGTTTGTTCTGAACACTCGCATCTACTCTGTCTTATTGATTGAAAACTCAAGCCCTCATCGTTGGCGAGGGAGATACAATGAAGACACGATTATGTGTCTTGATGCGTTGAAAGCAGGTCAAACGACGATGCTCTTCAACTGCTTGCTACAGGATAAAAGTGGAACTCAAAATCAGAAAGGCGGGAATACAGCAGAGTTTTATGCTGATGAAGGGACTTACAATAAGTCACTGATGCTTCAAGCAGTTCACCCTGATGTAGCAAAAGTGAAATGGAGATTTGGACGATGGCATCACGAGGTGAACTACAAGCCATTCAAAGATAATCAACTTCAGTTCGTTGATGGTTACGACCCAAAAGACAATCGTTCAGAAACCGACTTGTTTGCTTTTGAAAGAGTGAGGGTATCGTGAAGTTTCTTATCAAAGTCCTAAATATATCATTTATTCCACTCTTGTTGGTATGGATCACAACATTTGGTTATTTCGCATGGTTGTGTGGGAGCGGTTTATTATCATTGTATGAAAGAGGAAGGCTGTCCTTCGCTGAAGGCGCATCGTATGGGTGGATTTGGTTGGCAGTTTTTGGACTTGGGTCAACAATAGGTGCGATATGGTGTGCAAAGTTTTTGTTTCTAATCATAAAAGAACGCTTTTTTGACAAACACGAAACCACGGTCAAAAGCGAGTGAAGGTGTCGTAACTCATTTCTAAATAGGAATGATCTATGCGACGGTGCAGAATGCGTTTTATGAGTTTTGAAATCTGCGCTACTTTGAAGGCTCAGATGAGGCTCGTATTTTTTTACGAATAAACTTTTGTATTGTTTTCAATGACTTATATATGCATATTTTAAGTTTTCAGTTCTCGAAGCGCTAGTTTCGAGACAAAAAATATTCAATGTTTTCAAGAGCTTCGCTTCGGCGAAGCTCTTTTTTTATGGAGGCTCGAAAAAGGCTCAGGTGTTGTTTTTCAACGATTTTCATTTGACGAAAGGCTCGAAAAAGGCGCATTCTGCTTTCAGTTCACAGTAGAGGTTTCAGTTCTCACTGTTTGGAAGCATTTAGATGGCGTCAGAAACATACAGAGACAGGCAGGACAGTAAGATCTATGGAAGCCGTCTGATTATCTATCGTCGTAAAGACAATTTGAACGACATCTTCACGTTCAGGGCAAAAGTTGCTGGAGTTGGTGGATACATCAGACGCAGCTGTGGAACTAACAATGCTGCAAGAGCAATGGTCGTTGCTGAAAGTGCATACGAAGATTTATTGGTTCGTCACAAAGGCGGCTTTTCCCTGACTGAACTAACGGTCGACAAATTCTTCCATGACTGGATAGAGCGCAAAAAGCATAACTTCACAGAGCAGCGCACTAAATGGAAACTGAACTGCTACAACAGATATTTGTCTGGGTATTTTGGTAGTCAGAATGTTTCAACACTGACTAAGAGATTTTGCGATGGTTATTGGGACTATCGTTTGAACTTCTGGAAGACAAAAGAAGGCAAAAAACTAATCGAACTGAACGACAAGCGTATTGGTGCAAAAACCCAGTCAACAAAGAACGCTAAAGAGACACCCTCCTTTGCTACCCTTCGTGCAGAAGCATCTTTGATCAATGAGTTTCTAAGAGCAGCCACCGATGACGGAGAACTCGCTCGAACAATCAGAATTAGCCCTCAAGATGCAATGGCAAAAGAAAATCGAGGTGATGGTTTTCGAGACACTTTTACAGATCACGAATATCAAGTTCTAACAACCAATCTCTATAACTACGCAATGTGTAGAGGGAGATTTGCTGATAAGCGTCTTCACAATCTCCATAGGTTTCAGCGCTTGATGATGCGGGCATTCGTTCTTTTAGCAACATCAACTGGACTGCGAGTTGGGGAGCTGAAGCAGTTGGTATGGGGCGACTTAGATCTCGTTACTGAGGCAGAAAGTGGCGTCGAACGACTGGTAGTCAGAGTTCGTGCTGAAACTTCGAAGGTTCGCAAAGGTAGATCAGCAGTAGCTTTCAGCATCGACAGCAATCATATCATTGCAGTTATGGAAGAGTATAAAGCAGCATCAAAATATACTGGTGAAAACGATTTGATATTTTACAGCGAGCAGTCAGACGGCTCTCTTTCACCCGCTGATATGAGCACTTCTTTCAAAAACTTTCTTCGTCGGGTGCCATATCAAAACAGAGAAGAAGGATTGCGAATATCAGCTGATGGCAAACCAAGGTCGCTGTATTCGTTACGACACTTCTACGCAATTTCACGACTGAAGCAGAAGGTAGATGTCTATCAGTTGAGAACGAACATGGGCACCAGCGTGACGCAAATACAAAATCACTACGGCAGACATATTTCTGGTGATGCGTTCATAAAAGAACTAACGAAATATCAGAGTAAAACTGGCAGTAAGGTAAAAGCAGCGGCTGTGAAACAGCTTACTGATATGGTTGAATCTGGGGTGCTTGTTGTTGATGAAGCACTCGAAGCACTTAGAAGAATTGCTGAACGACAATAGCTTCCCTACCGTCATTTCTAATTAGAAATGCCATTGCTAAAAATATTTTACAAAAATCGTAAAAAAAACGGATCGGCAGTGATACTGATTATAAATAAATTTTATAGGGAGAAGTTATTTTAGGAATATTTTTTATGTTAGATGAAAAACAAGTATTTCAAGATTGGTTATCGAGTATCTCATTTTCACATTTCATTACTGTAGAACCAAATTTTACTGCTCAATTCTCAAACGATGAAATTCTACAACGATTTCGATCACTCGAATTCCGTCTCAATAAACACTTTCTAAAGTCACGCTTTCCTAAGTGGGATCCTTTTGATCGCTTCTTTATGGTTGCTTTTGCCGAAGGTGACGGCGTTTCCAAACGAAAACACTTTCATCTCCTTCTACATTCGCCAAGAAACGCCAACCTTCAACAGAAACAATTCAGAAAAGGCAGCGTATCTGAGTTTCTATATTTTGAATGGTTTAGAGATCCGTCTCTGATTTATAGCTTCCAAAGACGGCATGTAGAGCCTCTACACATCAAGGCTCTAAGTCCAACTTACGGCAATCATAGCAGCAGCAAAGCAGCGTCAATCTACACATCGAAGACGCTCAGCAATCGCCGTAAGTGGTCGCTAAAGGATGAGAACATATCGTGGTGGGGTTTTACGACCCCATCGAACGACAAACCATTTGCTAAGGCTTTGTTACAACTTCAACTCGCTTAGCACTGGACCCGTATAACGAGCTGTCCCGCTGTTATACTTATTTATAGAAATCGACTTTGTAAAAAGCCGATTTTTTCGTCGTGCGTAAATAAAAAGCATTTTTTGTATAAATACATATAAATGCACTTCAGAATTCTAAATAGGTAAAAAATGAATAGATCACTCGGTGGGCTTCGTTATAACAAGTCAAAAAATCATAAAACACAGCCTGATTATCTTGGTAGATTACTTATAACACGAGAAACACTTCAATCTATTGTTATAGATGCTCAAAACAACTCTAACCCTTTAGTTGAAGTTGGATTAGCTGGATGGAACAACGAAAAGCGACACAAGAGTGGCTTCGTTGATTCATATCTAACTGTAGAGGTTCGAGCTCTTAGCAATAAGGACAAGCGTTATTTCAAACCAACTGAAGAAGAAAATCCTTTTACAAACTTAGAACAATTCTTTTCGTAAGGAGAAAATATATGATTGAAAACACTTTAGCCGCCTTCCGTCTCCCATCCACAATGCTTCACGATCTTAGAGTTTACTGTGAAGAAAACGATCTCAACCAATCTCAAGTCATCCGTAAAAGCGTATCAACTACCCTTTACGGTGACAGAAAACGTTTACCCTCAAGCAAGCCAGTAACTCAGCCTCAAGTTGTTGCTGATGGTTGGGCTCACCATCGTCGATGATGAAAGAAACCACTCGCTATAAGATGAATAAGTACCTGTCTGAGATGCCTCTCGATAAAGTTAGTTTCCAGTCAGACGTAACCTTATCCGATATCCCTCGCCTTCAATCAGATCTTAATCGACTTGCTCGAACGACTTCTTTGACGGTGATCGTTGTCGAAAATCATACAGCTCGTGGATTGCTCTGATGATGAGCTTTCAAGACTTTGTGGAAGAAGCTCCGGACATCGAGGAGACGCTTGAAGAACTTGAAGAAGGGATTGTGAGATCTGGAGCGCTCATTGCTTTCTCGGGTCAATCCAAGACACATGGAGACAAAGCAGAGAAACACTTTCGTGACGCAATCACTGCTTTGAACACTGCCCCAGCGAAAGGTGATGCTGTAGAGCAACGCCTGATACGACTTGAGAAAGCAATCTTCGCTCTCTCTGCTGGTTTGATTGAATCGAGAAAGCAGATAGGTGCTGGGATCGCTGTTGATCTAACGGGTCATCTACTGACGAATAAATCACTGAACTCAATGGGTGATAAAAGGCGGCGGTAAGAAGAAACCAGACTGAATCCCTAGCGGGTTTGCTGCCTTTTTTTCTGCCTTTCGTTATATTGTTGCAAAAATTCAATAGAAATTTGCATCGACTCAACTTTTATATTCATAAGTGCCATCGAGTGGGCTAACTTCTCTATGCTTCCAGTGATATCATCCATTTTCGTCTCGTTATTTGGGGCACGGTAGTCCACATTTGTTATCGCCCTCTTGATCTCTCTTTGCATTGCATCAACATCTATTCTCAAAATTTCTAGCTGATTAGAGAGTGCAACAATCTTACTTTCGTTGACCTGATTTATATCTTCTCGAAAATTTTTCTTTCGCTCTTTTGCATCTATTTTCCACATCATCCTCTCTAATTCGTCACGCAGCTTTTTAATGTCAGTGTTATTTTGCACTATCCATTGATTTTGTTGTTCATGTGCGAGAGCGGGCATCGAACTAGCTACAAAGCAAATAAACATTGCAGCTAAAGCCCATCTGGAAAATGCTGTTGCAAACAATGATAAACGCATTGATCTCTCCTCTTAAAAAGGAAACGGTATACTCATCTGCAAACCAAAAAATCCTTAGGTTCGATGGGTGATAAAAGGCGACGGTAAAATTCAGAACGACAACTTCACTCGTCCTTCAGAAAGATCCAATTCACCAACTTGGATAATGCGATTGTTACAGCGGCAGCGCCCAATGCAAAGTAGAGAAGTTCATCTTTATCAGTATCGAAATAGAACGCAGCACAAAAGACAGTTATGCATCCGCCAACTACCCAAGTTATTGCTTGTAACAACCTCCTAACGATTTCAATCGCTTTATCCATTGGACACACTCAGCGAGTTTCTGTTACCAGCTCCACAAGCGCTGCAACCGCTTCCACCTTTATGACTATCTGGTGTTTGCTCAAACACGCCATGAAGTCGACACTTAATCTTTACATTAGTTTTTGCGTTTTTGTATTCAACTAATGAGTAGTCGTATCTCTGACCATGAACTTTTCTAAAACTGGCGATGGCATCTTCTGTTGTGATCTTATACCCAGAGCATCGAGAGCAACCGATGCCTTTTTTGTGACTTAAGGGGTTTTGCTCAAAGATACCATGATCTGGACACTTAATTTTTACCTTTGTGTTCCCATTCTTATACTCGACCAGCGAGTAATCGTACTTACCTCCATGAACAGCCAATGATTTTTCGATAAAGTCTCTTTGTCTTATGCTGATTTTTTCTTGTTCTCTTGGAGAAAACTCTCTTCTGGACTTGTTCTTCCGATCAGTGAATTTTTCTTTGTGCTCTGAGATGAAATCAATCACCTTCTGATCAAATAAGAACCACTCTGTTGCTCCATCAAAACCCGAGAAATTTGCGCTCGCTCCAATTTTGTGAGCTTCTTTTTCTGTGTTGAAAGCATCTAAACCAAAGTCAAATTGAAATTCCTCGATGATTGAAAAATCAAAGGGTGTACTTTTTCTTAACTTACCCAACCTTGATTCAACATCTCCAGCAATTCCAATTTTCATATAAGAGCCATCTTCAGATCTAAGGACATAAATCGAAGCCTTCTCGCCAGGCTTAAATCCATGTTCTGTGCATGAAGGACATGCATTGCCGTTAAGATGTGCTCCTGGTGTTTGAGTGAACACGCCGTGCAGCGGACATTTGATAGAGACTTTCAATCTCGCTGTTTTGTAAACAACTTCTCGATAATCATAAAAATTGCCATGAACTTCTTTGGCTTCTTTGACAAACTGAGTTTTACTTTTTCTGAGTATATTGGCTGCTCTTTCAGTACCGCATTTAGAACAGGCTTCTCCCCTCAGAAGCTTAGTAAGACTTTTTTTAAACGTTCCGTGTTTTTTACATTCCACCAAAATTGGAGTGGATTCAGCTTGCCCTTTTACAAGAGCAAATTTGTATTTCCGTCCGTATAAGTCTCTGAGCGATTTTCTAATTTCCGAGAGCGGCTTGGCTTTACCACTGCATCTGTTGCAGCCTTGACCACCTATATGAGCACCAACTGTTTGTTCAAAAATTCCATGCGTCCTGCACTTGATTTTTACTTTTACGCCACTCCTGGTGTCATCAACGAACGAGTAGTCATATTTGTTACCGTGCGTTTGCCTGAATTCGACAATTCGATCAGCAATAGTTTTTCGTTTGCCTGCACAAAAAGGACATCCTTGACCGCCCAAATGCTTGTTTGGAGTTTGCTCAAAGATGTGTCGCTTTTTTTTACATCGAATTTTTACGGCTAAAGTTGCCTTCTCATAAACTACTTCGCTGTAGTCAAATTTATCACCATGCACTGCTATGGCTTTGGCAATGAATTCTTCTGTATTGCTCTGAACCATAGGTCTGACATTTTATTGCTAAAGGCTCATAAAAAATGTGCCATCGCTGACGAATTTGATCAACACAATCTCTCATTTCGACATCGAAATGAAAAACCTATCAGTCGTTCTTTAGAACACGATAGACGCTCGTTCTTTCAATCCCGAGTTGTTTTGCGATTGCAGTTGCACCCATACCGCTATCTCGCAACTCACGCACCTTCTGAACATCTATCGTTTGTCTGCGTCCCTTATAGACGCCTTTCTCTTGTGCTTTCCTGATGCCTTCCATTTGTCTTTCTCTACGCAAGTTCGTTTCAAACTCTGAAAAAACTGAAAGCATATCCAGAAAGCACTTTCCCGCACTTGTGCTTGTATCAACTGATTGCTCTGTCGCTCGCAAAGACACGCCACGCTCGTTCAACTCGAAGACGATGTTCTGAAGGTCTCTGACTGAACGGGCTAATCTATCAACACGAGTGACAACGATTGCGTCACCCTCTCTTGCGAAATCCATCAGATTTTGAAGTTCGCTGCGTCCGTTTCTTGATGTTCCAGACACTTTCTCACTGCGAATAACCTCACAGCCTGCTGCTTTCAGTTTTTCTTCCTGAATGGTCAAATCTTGTTCAGAAGTTGAAACTCTTGCGTATCCGTAAATCATCACACAGCCCGAATCTGTTGTTTATGATTCTAAAGATAAAAACCACCTGTTGTTTTTACAACCAAGGAGTTCAAAAACAACGCAAATAGCGTTGATAGCGGAGTGTTGTGCTGTGTCTACGCAATAACAACACTCTGGCGTGTCTGATTTTTATCCAATAACTTCAGTGGGCTTTTGACCGCAATGAAACTGAAGGCTCATTTCGACATCGAAATGAGAAACTGATGGACAGAATATTCATTCCCACCGTCAATCGTGTTGAACAGCAGACGACTTATGGTTTGCTACCAGACGAACTGAAGCGAAAAGTCACTTTTGTTGTTCAGGCGTGGGAAAGAGAAAAATACTCATACGATGCTGATTATCTTGTTCTGCCGCCAGAGTTAGACATCCATAAAGGCGACAGATTTTGTTTAGCAAAGACGAGAAAGCGCATCTACGAGGAAGGACGAGGCATCAAGTATGCCATTCTCGATGATGACCTTACCTTTCAGCGGCGAAACGCAAAATACTGGACGGGTGTCTCAAACATGGAGAAGTCCAAAAGACACGCTACAAAAGATGAAATCGGCGAGATGTTTAGAACCTTTACATCTTGGTTAGATGAAACAGATGTGACTGTCTGTGGATGTGCTCATTCGCAAAATCCACCAGCAAACACTGCTTTTCGAAACAATGCTTCTTTAGCGAGTGCTCTCTGGATAAACGGAGCAGATTTTGCAGACATTTTATCTGATTTGGATTTGGTTTCAGTAGCAGCTGCGGAAGACACATATTTTCTACTTCAGCTTCTCAACAGGCGCTTTGGCAATCGTGTTTCAAACGAATTTATGTTCACTAATCAAAGCGTGATGAAACAGAAAACGATGAAATCAGAAATCTGGGACAGGCTGAGCAACGAAGATATCGACAGAGATTTTCACTATATTGCTAAGAAACTGCCTGGATTGTTTGAAGTTCTCTACGATAAAGATGGCAAGAGAACAGCTGGTGGCTTCAGAAACGCAGGTAAAATTAGAACTTGGTGGTCAAAAGCATACAAAACAGGAAGCAAGTGAAGTGAGCAAAACAAGGAACCAACAGTCTCTGTTTTCTGATGATGCGCTTATCACTCCAGGTGCTAACGCTGTCTCTCTATCCAATGCGTTAGCGCAAAAAATAAAGCGCCACTTCAAGAAAGACAGGGACAACCGTTTTGAGTTGTTTCTCTTGTCTCACGCCATCCGTGAAAAATATCTTGATAAAAACAGCAATGAATACTCGGTAGATTTCCTAGATTTCTACAAGCAATACAAACTTGAAGAGGTTTACGGGACACTCGCAAACTTTACGAAATACGCAGCGGCTGGTTCAGTCATTGAGTATGTGAAGAAGACAAGAAACAGTGAACAAAATCTCAATAAACTTCCAGTTGGTTCGAATACTCTTTACGAGATTTCACAGATTATCAAACTTGATGAAGAGGCTTTGAGAGCGTGTTGGCATTTCACACCTCGCAGAAAATCAAAAACAGCAAAGAAGCACGAATGGATAACACAGGGAACTAAACCTCTCATTCGCCCTGATGTAACTGTTAGGGAAATCTCTGCTTGGCGAAAAGCGTGGGAAGAGCCAGAGAAAGAGGAAGCAGAGCAAGATAAGTATCAGCGCAATGTCAAACTGCTCACACTCTCCGTCAGCCAAGATATCTTCAAATTTGATGCTGTAGGAAACAAAGAAGGCGTTGTTGATTTAGAAGAAGTCTTGTCATTGCTAGGCAAAGTTCAAGCACTTCTCAACAAAGACAATGAGAAACAGTTCCGTCTTGAGAGTCAGATTGAGCGTATTCAAGAACGCTATGCCGCCGCCAAAGAGAAGAACGATCCGAATGTTGTTCTAAATGCTAAGAGCAAGGGCAGCAGATATAAAAATGACTGATGTCGATAATTACGAATATGAAAGTCTTGAAGAGTATACAATCGACTATGACAGAGACTGGGATGCTCTAAAGCCAGTTCAAAAATCAGACTATCCAAGAACGATCAAAGTCCATATCCCAAGAGCTGAAGGACATGCAAAGGCGTTTGCTGAACTGATTGGTAAACGCTTATCAAGCGACAGACGGAAGTTTGTTTATGAAGACGGAAGACGAGTAAATCCAGAGAACGCCACATACATCGAGAAGAGAAAGAACCTTTTTCAGAATAAACAAAAGCATCTCACTCGACTTGAATCTCAACATTGGAAAAACACTGTTGAGTTCAGCCAAACAGGATTCAAAACTTACATTACATTTGAAATAACTTTCAGAACCAAAAAACAACTGGTTTTATTTGCAAAGCGAGTTCGTCAAAGAATTTCGCCTGACACTTCCTACATCAACTATCCCAAAAAGCCTGAGCGTAAGTGGAAGTATCACTGGGTATCAAAGTGGGAAGATTGTAACCCGAGATATCCCTTCTACATCGTCTCAAAAGGTCGTGCTGACAGTCGTCTGACTGCGAATGCTTTCGAGCGTTACAACATCCCCTATCACATTGTCATAGAGCCGCAGGATTATGACGCCTATGCCAGCGTGATAGATGAAGAGAAGATCTTGGTTTTACCGTTTTCAAATCAGGGAAATGGACCTGGGCAAGCAAGAAACTGGTGTTGGGATCATTCAAAAAAGAATGGGCATAAACGACACTGGGTTTTCGACGATAACATCAGATCGTTTCATC
>Ga0222714_10005385_pt1 | contig 12202 bp, 8 predicted proteins | sample C33_3DmetaG_FD_165048 | JGI IMG/M metagenome (GOLD analysis project Ga0222714, IMG submission 165048) | Estuarine water microbial communities from San Francisco Bay, California, United States - C33_3D | ecosystem: Environmental > Aquatic > Marine > Unclassified | place: USA: California... | reverse complement strand
TAATGCCTAACTTATTTTCTAAAATTACTTCTGAAGATGGTGAAATTAAATTATTTTCTAATGGTAATCAATTAAAAAGTCTTGTTTCCGTATATGATGTTGCAAGGTGTTTTGAATATGTAGGTGAAAAAGATAATATTACAAAAGCAACATACAACTGTGTAAATGAAAGTTTAACTGTAAAAGAAGTAGCTGAAATATGTAAAAAAATTAACAAGAAGATTAATTTAATTAATACACCTGATACTGTTCCAAATAAAGGTTATTCGTTATCAAATAATAAACTATTAAAAGAAGGTTTTAAATTTCAATTTAACTTAAGTGATGCAATTGAGCTTATGTATAATAGCTGGAAAAATAACACAATCAATCAATTTAATGAAACAGTTGAAATTGGTATAGACAGTTTTATTGATAATAGAGGAATAATTTCAAATTACTATATAGATGACTCAATAAATATGATTGGTTATGTTGAATCAATAAAAGGATCTATTAGAGGTAACCACTATCATCCAGTTCAAACTCAGAAATGTTTGCTTATTAAAGGAATGTATATAAGTGTGACAAAAGATTTGTTAGATCAAAATTCAGTTGTTGAAACTAGACTAGTTTACGAAGGAGAATTGTCCACTATACCTCCTAATGTTGCACATACTATGATTTTTTTAGAGGATTCAATATTTTTGAATTTAGTAAATGGTGAACGTCAACATAAAAACTATGGTACAACACATACTTTAAAATATAATCTTGTAAATCAAGACCTAGGGGAGTTATTAATCAACTCTTATAAAACAGCTTGCCGTGTTTGTGGTGAAAAATTATATCATTATTTATCACTAGGCTTATCACCGCTTGCTAATAATTTAAATAAAAGCGAAACTCAGTTAAATGATTTATATCCACTAGATTTAAATTTTTGCAAGAATTGTTACAACTCTCAATTAAGCGTTGCTGTTCCAGCAAAAAAAATGTTCGATAATTATGTATACCTTTCATCAACTTCTAAGCAATTTAGAGATCACTTTAAAAATATTGCAAGCGAACTAAAAGCAGACTTTAAATTAAATAATAGTTCACTTGTTGTTGATATTGGAAGCAACGACGGAATTTTTCTAGAACCAATGACAAATTATGGAGTTAATTGTATTGGGGTAGAGCCCGCTAAAAATGTTTCTAAAATTGCAAATTCAAAAGGTTTAAATAGTCTAACTGAATACTTTACTGAAAATACAGTAAATAAAATAGTTAAAAAATACGGCAAAGCAGATATTGTTACAGCTTTTAATGTTTTCGCACATAGTGACGGATTGAAAGATATATTGGAGAATACTGAAAATCTTTTGAATGATAAAGGGGTATTTATTTTCGAAGTTCAGTACTTATTGAGAACCATTAAAGACTTAACATTTGATAATATTTATCATGAGCATTTTAATTACTGGTGTCTTTTGTCATTACTCAATTTTTTTGAAAATACAGAACTAAAAGTTTACAAAGTTAAAGAAGTTGATACACATGGTGGCTCGTTAAGAATATATGCAACAAAAAATAAAAAAACAAAAATTCATTCGAGTGTGAAAAAATATATAGAAACAGAAAAGAAAAATAAACTAGACAAACTTGATACTTATATTAAATTTGCAAAAAATGTAGAACAAATTAAAAAAACATCTTTAAATAATTTAGATAAGATTTTATCAGAAAATAAAAAAATCATAGGTTTTGGTGCACCTGCGAAAGCAACAACTATTTTAAATTATTTTGGTATTAGTAAAAAGCATTTCAAGTTTATAGTTGATGACAATAAATTAAAACACAATATGTATGTTCCAGGTACAGGAATAAAAATTGTAAATGCTGAAGCAGTCAATCCAGATTCTATAGACTTTGTACTTGTATTAGCATGGAACTTTTTTCACTCTATAAAATTACAACAACAGAAATATTTTAAGAAAAGTAAATTTATTAAATTAAAGTAAATTATTATTTAATAAAAAAGTTGATAAGTTGATTTTTCTTTTCGTATTATCATTTATATTTATGACAAAAAAGCATTCTTATAAGGTTTATATAAACAAAGCTAATGAAAATTGGATAATTGATAGAGTTAGAAAAGAATGGATAGAGTATAAAAATCCTCATACTTACTTTAAACAATTTGCTGATGTTATTTGGGTATTATCTCCTTGGACCTGGAGTAAACTGAATTTTGAAAAATATAAATCAAAAAAAATAATTTGTTCAATTCACCATATTGAAGAAGAAAAGTTTGAAAAAAATGACTACAAAAATTTTAAATACTTCGAACAATTTATTGATTCTTATCACGTTATTTCTCTGAACACCAAAAAACAACTGTTAAAATATACAGATAAGAAAATTAATGCAATACCTCTTTGGGCCGATCAAAATATTTGGTTTCCAATTGAAGATAAATATAATTTGCGTAATAAATACAAAATTGATAAAAGTTCTTATTTAGTTGGTTCTTTTCAGAGAGATACAGAAGGTTTAGATTTAATGTCTCCTAAATTAATAAAAGGACCCGATAGATTTTTTGAAATTGTGAAAAATCTGAATTTAATACACAAAAATCTAGTAGTTTTACTAGCCGGTAAAAGAAGGCAGTACATAATTTCTAAATTAGAAGAAAGCAAAATAAAATATTTATATTTTGAAATGGTGCCAAATAATATTTTAAATGAACTTTATAATTGTTTAGATTTGTATATTGTTTCATCAAGAATTGAAGGTGGTCCACAGGCTATTCTAGAATGTGCTATGTCAAAAACACCTATAATTTCTACAAATGTGGGTATCGCTCCAGAAATCTTAAGTCCAGAATCTATATTTGATATGACAAATTTTTATAATGCAGTTCCAAATGTAGAAATTGCATATGAAAACTCTAAAGAATTAATGATTCCTAATGGATTTAATAAATACAAAGAGATGTTTGAAATTATATTAAATTAGTAATATTAAATTTATTTAGTTTCATATAGATTTTTGTAAAATTAAGAATTACTAGCAATATAATTAGCTAAGCAATGAAACATAGAAAAAATCAAATTCTTAAAGTTTTCAACGATGTTCTTTATGTATCCAAACAGACAGGGATAGACAATAAAAAAATTATTATATTTTTAGCTATCTTAAGTGCAAACCTAACAGCATTGTTAGATATTGTAATAATTCTTACATTTACCTTCTTTTTTACTGGTAAATTCGAATCTTTTAATTTTATTGAATCAATAATAGATTTTATTGGATCAAATATAATTATTCTTCCAATAGTAATTCTTTTACGCTTTACATCTAAATTGTTACAAACCTATCTAATTAAATCATTAGAAGTTAGTGTAGAAAAAAATTTAAAAGTTCTTGTGATGAAACAAATATTTAACCAGAAAGATTTTTCAACTTCTGATGCATATTTTTATATAAATCAAATTACTACTCATGTGTCATTTTTTTATTCTTCACTAACAAATTTATTGAATTTTTTGATACAGTCGGTAGTTTATTTTTTATATCTTTTGTTTTCAAATCCTCCAATATTAGCCACATTTGCAGTAGGTGTGATAATTTTGATAATACCAATTAAAAAATTAGTCATAAATTCTAAAAATTATATGCACAAAGCATTTATTTTTGAAAAAATATCAAATGAAGAAATTCAAAAAGTAATTGATAATTTATATTTAATAAAAATATTAAAAAAAGATAAAGATGAAATTAAAAAATTCAATATAACTTTAGAAGAAGTAGCTGACAGCCAACTTAAAAAACATATTTATAATATACTAAGTTCAGATTTTCCAAGTTTTGTAACAATATTTTCTTTTTCAATATTTATAATTTACTTTGGTAATTTTAATTTTTTAACTATAGACTACATTGCTATTACTTTGAGGTTGTTTCAATCCCTAGGCTCCGTTGCTGGTTCATTTGGTAGAGTTTTAAATTCTCAAATTCATATTAAAGAACTTAAATATGTACTTGATAATAAAAAACTTGAAATAAATCATAATTATCAATATTCAAAAAATTTATTAAATAAAGACATAATTCTTGAAAATGTGAGTTTTAAATACAGAAGTTCTACAGATTGGTTATATGAAAATTTAAATCTAGAAATTACAAAAAATTCTCACGTTGTAATTACTGGGCAAAATGGATCAGGTAAAAGCACCATGTTGGGTTTGATTTCAGGAATGTTGATTCATCAAAAAGGAATGATAAAACTAGCTAGAAGTAGTTTAGGATATATCGGTCCTAACCCTTTGATACTTTCGAGTAGTTTGAAAGAAAATTTGCTTTATGGAAATAATAAAGTTATATCTGATAAGCTAATTTTAAATTTGTGTAAAAAATTTGAGCTTGATGAAAATATTGATTTGAATTTATTAAATAAACAAGTTTCCAATACAACATTATCTTCTGGACAAATGCAAAAAATAGGTTTTATTAGAGCGATACTTGCTGATACAGAGATTCTGTTATTAGATGAAGCTACTTCAAATCTTGACAGATATACAAAATCATTAATCTTAGACTTTTTAACAAATAAAAATATAACAATTATTAACTCTACTCATGATCCAACTAGTTTCCACAAAATAGATAGGCATATTCAGATAGACATAATTCAAAACAAAAGAGTTGTTTATGACGTATAAAAATAAAATGATATTAAATAAAAAATATGTTTTTAGAAATAATAATTTATTACTCTAAATTTAATGAAAAAAATCCTCATAATACACAATCGCTATCAAATCACTGGCGGTGAGGATGTAGCTGTAGATAATGAGGTTGAAATATTAAATAAAAATTTTGAGGTGGAATCGTTAATTTTTTCAAATAAAGATGTTAAGAGCAAAATAAAACAAATATTTTACTTTTTAATAAATACAAACTTTGAATCTAACAAAATATTTAAAAATAAATTAAAAAGTTTTAAACCTGACTTTGTCTATGTTCATAATACTTGGTTTAAAGTTTCTCTTGGAATTTTTAAGATTCTAAAAAAAAACAATATTAGATATGCCATAAAAATTCATAACTATAGATACGATTGTGGCAGGTTCCTATTAAAAAAATATCATTTAAATAATAAAGATTTTTGCGACGCATGTGGTTATAACAGTAACTACAATTCCATATTTAATAAGTATTATAAAGACTCATATATGAAGTCTTTATTTTTAATAATTTACAATAAAAAATATTACAAAATATTAAAAAATTCTCAATTGTTGACACTTACTGAATTTCATAAAAAAGATTTAATAAATAAAAGTTTTAATCCTAAAAAAATAAGCAAGTTACATAATCCTATCAATACTCATGATTATGAAAAAGTTAATCATTTATTTAACCTAGAGCCAAAAAGTTATATTATTTATGCTGGGCTTATTTCAGATGAAAAAGGTATACAACAATTGATTGAAACATATAAATTATTAGAAAATTTTGATAAAAAGTTGGTTTTAGTTGGAGAAGGCCCATTATTAATAAAATTAATGAATGAAAATACTTTTGATAATATTTTATTTTTAGGAAGACTTTCAAATGTAAATGTAATTAGTTTAATTAAGAATTCTTATTCAGTTATTACAAATACTAGACTTTTAGAAGGACAGCCGACAATACTATCAGAAGCATCGATGTTAGGCATAAATTCTATTTATCCTAGGAATGGTGGGATTCAAGAATTTTTTCCGTATCAAAACCCTTTTTCTTTTGAGCCACATTCAAAAAGTGAATTATTAGAAAAATTAAAGTTACTTCAAAATGAAAACCTAGTTTTAAATCAGGGTATAAAAAATTTTAATTATTCCAAAAAAATATTAAATTCCGCTAAATTTATAAATTTAATAGATGAATTAATTGATTAATGAGTTCAAAAATTAGTGTAATAATGAGTGTTTACAATGATGAAAATCGAGTATCCAGCGCTATTGAAAGCATCTTGGATCAAAGTTATGAAAACTTTGAATTTCTAATTTTAGATGATTGTTCATCTGATGGTACGAAAAATGTAATTAACAGATACAATAATGATTCTAGAATAAGAATATATAGCAATGCTAAAAATTTAGGTTTAACAAAATCCTTAAATAAATTAATTAACATTTCAAAAGGAAAATATATATTCAGACAAGACTCAGATGACATAAGTTTCAGTAAGAGATTTGAAAAGCAGATTACAATTCTTGAAAACAAAAACGTAAAAGTATGTACAACTAGGGCTATAAATATAAAAAATAATAAGATTATTCCTGGAGTTACGTCTTGGTTTCCAAAAAAAATTACTATGAAATTTAAAAACCCATATATTCATGGAACTTTAGCTATAGATAAAAATTTTTTAAACCTATTAGGCAATTATTCTGAAGAATATTATTATTCTCAAGACTTTAAACTTTATATGGATATTTTTAAAAAAAATGAAAAAATTTTTGAAATCAAAGAACCTCTATATTATTTAAATACTTACAATAATATTTCAACAAATTTTAGATTACAGCAGAACTTTTATTTTAAAAAGGCTTTATATAAAAATGGTTAAGTTAAAAAATATTTCAACTAAAGGTTTATTTGTTTTTATTTTTCTTACGTTGGTATTTACTAGATCATTTGTAGGCTTAACTTTATTCGGGTTTAGATTAGGTGAATACATAGTGTTATTTGGATTTTTACTTATACCCATAATTTGCTTCAAATTTTATATTGAAAAATTCAATAAAAAATATCTAATATTCGTCATAATTTATTTGTATTTTTTTACGCAACTATTATTTACTAATGCTAATTTATTAGACAGTTATGTATTTAAAGCGAGCTCATTTATAGGAATAACGACATATTATTTTGTTGGAATCCTCTTTTCTTACGAAAAGCATTCCGTGTTAAGTATAACAAAATTCTTACCTCTTCTTTTACCATTTGCTTATATGTTTGGTTCAAGTAGGTATCCAAAAATTATAGGAGAATATTTTCTTAATTACTCAGACAAATTTGAATTTATAAAAGCAGCAGACGTACTGATTTTAATAGTAATAGTTATTTTCTATTACAATCATATTTTAAATTCTAAATACAAATATTTTTTACTTTTTTTTGTAATCCCTTTATTTTTACCAGAATTACTTTATTTAAGTAGAGGCTCATTTGTTGGTTTGACTTTATTTTTTGTAATGGAGATAATCTCTAATTGGAAACTATTTAGTAAAAACATTTTTAAAACTATAGTTTATTTAGTATTTTCTATTTTAGTTTTTATAATTTCTACTTTAAATATCTACGGAAATTTAAATTTTGAAAAAAACAATCCTTTAATGAACGCTGAGTTACAAGTTTCTCAAACACAAGTTTTACAAGAAAATCTTCAAGATTTAATTAAAAGAAGAAACTATATAGGTGTAATTTTCTCATTATATTTTGATGACGGAATATTAAAATCGACTGACGGAACTCTTAACTGGAGGTTAGATATTTGGCAAGATTTATTAAAAGACATGAAAAATGAGAATAAAATTTTTTTTGGTTACGGATACAATGAAATCTTACCAGTAATGACAGATCCAAGTGAACCAGGAAGAATGGGTAGCGATGGTATGAATGAAAATATCCATAATTATTTTCTAAATGTGCTTGCCAGGGGTGGTTTTTTTCTTTTAATTCTATTTATTTATTTACACATTTATTTCGTTCTACAATGGAAAAAAAAATTTAATAACTATAAAATTTTAAATTATATAATCCCATTGTTAGTTGCAGCATCATTTGATGTTGCTATGGAAGGTGTCCAGTTTCCACTAAACTATTACTTTTTTATTGGAGTTTTTCTGTCTAAAAAAAATTAAATTATATTTTTTAAATACCAGTCATAAGTTTTTTTTAAACCAGATTTTAAATCAGTAGAAGATTTCCAACCCATTTTATTTATTTTATCTACATCTAATAATTTTCTTGGATTTCCATCCGGTTTTGAATTATCAAACAATATTTCACCTGAAAATCCAGTAATATTTTTCATTAATTCTGCCAGTTCTTTAATTGAAATTTCTTCACCACTACCTATATTTAACAACTGTTCATCCCATTTTTTGTCGATTAAAAATTCTACTGCATCAGCCAAATCTTCAACATATAAAAATTCTCTAAGAGGTTTACCTGATCCCCATATAGCAATATTTTCATTGTTTTGTTTAGTTGCATGGTAAAATTTTTGCATCATTCCAGGAATTACATGGCTATTTTCTGGATGAAAGTTATCGAAAGGGCCATATAAGTTAGTTGGCATTAAATTTAAAATTTCATGCCCGTATTGTTGTTTAATTGCCTTTCCCATTTCAATTGCAGCAATTTTAGCCATTGCATAAGGAGAATTAGTAGGTTCTAGCTTTCCGCTCATTAAGCTATCTTCATTAATTGGAACAGAAGCACTTAGTGGATATATACAGCTACTACCCAAATTTATTAATTTGATATCTGGAAATTTAATTATTGATTCGAGTATGTTGATATTGATTTTTAAATTTTCAAGAATAAATTCTGTACGATAAGTATTATTTGCTACTATGCCTCCAACTTTTGCGGCAGCATTAATTATTAAATTTGGTTTAATTTCAGATATAGTTTTAGTTGTTTCAGATAATGAAAAAAGGTTTGTATCTTCACGAGTTGAGGGAATAACTTCCTTTACTTGTTTTGATTTCGTCAACACCCTAACAAGACTTGATCCGACTAATCCATTTGAGCCAAAAATTAAAACTTTTATTTTATACCTTTTCTATATCATATTATGTTAATTTATTTGTACTTTTAAATTATCAGCAGTTAATCAAATTTAATTTATCAAGTTAAAATATATGATATTTAGTAATATAATTAACTAATGATTGCTCTAATTACAGGTATTACAGGTCAAGATGGCTCTTATTTGGCCGAACTATTATTAAGTAAAGGCTATGAAGTTCATGGTACTATCAGACGTTCATCCTCAATAAATACACATAGAATTGATAATTTAATTTCAGAAAATTTAAATAAAAATAATTTCAAATTGCATTACGCTGATTTACTTGATCCTGCAGCTTTAACAAATTTGATAAACTTAATACAACCAGATGAGATTTATAACCTTGCTGCTCAATCTCATGTAGCTGTTTCTTTTAAAAATCCACTTTACACAACTCAAACAGGTACAATCGGGCCGATTTCAATGCTTGAAGCAGTAAAGAACTCGAATAAAAAGATGAAGTATTACCAAGCTTCTAGTTCAGAAATGTTTGGTGGTGAAAAAGTAGAAAAGCTTAATGAAAATTCACCGTTAGTACCTAAAAGCCCATATGCAAATTCAAAAGTTTTTGCTCATGAAGCCTCAATACTTTATAGGCAATCTTATAATATGTTTGCCGTTAACGGAATTTTATTTAATCATGAATCTCCGAGAAGAGGAGAGACCTTTGTTACTAGAAAAATATCAAAAGCAGTTGGAAGAATTTATCATGGTTTGCAAAATAAATTAACTCTAGGAAATATAAAAGCTTCAAGAGATTGGGGATTTGCTGGAGACTATGTTGAAGCCATGTGGATGATGATGCAACACGACACTCCAGATGATTGGGTTGTTGCAACAGGAAGTACTCACACTATAGAAGAATTTTTAGATCATGCTTTCAAGATTGTCAAACTTGACTGGAGAGATTATGTAATTATTTCTGAAAAATACTATAGACCTAACGAAGTAAACCATTTATTAGGTGATCCACAAAAAATTATGGACACCTTAGGTTGGAAACCTAAAGTAAATTTTGAAGGTTTAGTAAAGATGATGGTAGAAAATGATATTCAAGAAGCTGAAAGAGAAAAGACTTTAATTAATAATAATCTTATAAAGCCAACTTGGGAGCACCCAAATTTATAATTTTATAAATCTAAAAATACTAATTGCTAAAAATTTAATTTTATTTTGAACTTGATACCGATTATTGTATTTTATAAAACTTAATAATTCTTTAAGATGCCTTTTTTTACTGAAAGGTCTTATAAAAAAATCTCTTTTAAAAACTTCCTTATAGATTAATTGAAAATGCAAACCAAGAGGGTATTTAAAAGCTTCAATATGCCATGGTTTGGTTTTGCCTGCAAAATGTAGAGTAATTTCATTAAGCTGTTCGTTAAGTTTTCTTTTTTTATCATCAAGTTCTACGCAGTTATTCAACGTTTGAGGTAGTTCTAAATATTTACCTTCAAAGAATGTATTTAAAATATCTTGATCCCAAAATTTTGCATTTTTATTAAAATTTACTAAATGAGTCATTAATTTAGAGTCAAGGTTTTGATTTCTGAATTTGTTAAGATCAAATATTATTACACCAGCATTAAAGTATTTATTTTTAATTTCTAGCTGTTTTAAATGTTCATCAATTTCATTATTTCCAGAATTAAAAACATCTGAAGTATTTGCACAGATAATATATTGAGAATTTAAAAGTGATTTTGTATATTTTTCTAGTAACTTGAAGGGACTTTTATTAAATAATATATCAGAATCATAATATATTATATGATCTAAATTCAAGTCTAGATTTGATAAAGCAAGCATCCTGTAGTAAGTTGCTTCAGTTACATGAGAGTTTTTTAAATTTGGGAGTTTTAAATTTGTTTTTAAATCTATGAATATTATATTAAGATTGTTAAAACTAAATTTATTTATTAGTTTAGCAATGCTCTTTGACTCATTATGGCCGATAAAAATATTATGAGTTTCTTCACTAAATTTATTAAGGGTATACAAAGAAAGTATTGCTTGATAATTGTAGTTTTTGTCTAAACAATAAAGAAAATTCACTTTATTTAAATATACTATTAATTAATTACTAAATACAAAAAGTTATAAAATATAATAAATTTTGTTTAAATATATTCAAGATTTTTATCTTATAATATTTAAACATGAAATTTAAATTAAACTCAACTGAGTTTTACAAAAGGCAAAATAATGAAATATTAAGGTTTGTTAATAATAGAAAAAATTCATTACATATTTGTCTGGAGAATAATTCAACTAATTTTATTTATTTAGAAAAAAAAGTAGATTTTATTTTAGTAAATAGTAAAAGTACAGTGTTCGAACAACTTTCAAATTGCGAAACATCAGAATATGATTTAATTGTAATTACGGACATATTTGAAATAACTGATGACATTTACAAGCTACTTAAATTTGTTAATCAAAAATTATCAAACGAAGGAAAGGTCTTAATATCAACACTAAATATAAAATGGAAAATTTTTATTAAGTTCGCAGAGTTTTTTAAATTAAAAAATAAATTTAATAATAATTCTCATATTAATTTAAAAAAAATAATTAGTCTTTCAAGGTCTTGTGGATTTGAATTTGTATATTTTTACACTAAACAAATAGTTCCATTCAAAATATTTGGAATTGGGAATATTATAAATAAAATTTTAGAAATTTTCTTTTTTAAAATAAATTTGGGCATTAAAAGCTATTTAATATTTTCAAAATTAAAAATGAAACAAGAAAAAATGACTAAGTCTGTAATAATACCTGCTAAAAATGAAGAAAAAAACCTGCAACTTCTTTTTAGTCAATTTCCAGATATCGACAATCTTAATGAGGTAGTTCTTATTTGTGCCCAATCAAAAGACAATACTTTATCAGTCAGTAAGGAGATGGTTACTAAATATAAAGAATTAAATATAACACTTGTAGAACAAAAAAGCACAGGAAAAGCCAAAGGTGTTTTTGAAGCACTTAGCTACACTTCAGGAGATCTTATAGCAATTTTAGATTCTGATATTTCAGTTGATCCAAATACATTACCAAGTTTTTTTGAAATTATAGAAAAAGGGCATGCTGATTTTGTAAATGGTACTAGATTAATTTATCCAATTGAAAAGAATTCAATGAGATATTTAAATAAACTAGGAAACCTTTTTTTTAAGTTTGTCATTTCAATTGTTATAAAAAATAATTTATCAGATGCACTTTGTGGTACAAAAGTGTTTAAAAAATCACATATAGATAATATTTATGAATGGAGAAATAAACTAAACCAATTAGATCCATTTGGAGATTTTGATTTAATATTTAGTGCTGCATATTGTGGTGAGAAAATATTAGAGTATCCCGTTCATTATAAAGCAAGAATTT
>Ga0222714_10005382_pt1 | contig 12204 bp, 14 predicted proteins | sample C33_3DmetaG_FD_165048 | JGI IMG/M metagenome (GOLD analysis project Ga0222714, IMG submission 165048) | Estuarine water microbial communities from San Francisco Bay, California, United States - C33_3D | ecosystem: Environmental > Aquatic > Marine > Unclassified | place: USA: California... | reverse complement strand
GACGCCAACTAAAAGGCGGCGTTGATCGAGAAAATCCATTTAATGCTGCTAACTCAATGACAAAAGTTATTGCGATTGCATCTGGCAAAGGCGGCGTTGGAAAATCAAGCATCACTGCAAACCTAGCTGTCGCGCTCACGCAGCTAGGACGAAAAGTTGGCGTAATTGATGCTGATATTTATGGGCATTCGATCCCAAGATTATTAAATGCCAACGGCGCCCCAACAATGGTTGAGGGAATGATGATGCCACCGCAAGGCTATGGCATTAAAGTGATCTCGACGCTGCCATTTAAGCGCGGCGGCGTCAGTGAACCAGTTGCATTTCGCGGTCCAATGCTGCATAAAATGCTAGATCAATTCCTCTGCGATGTTTGGTGGGGAGATTTAGACTTTTTGTTAATTGACCTACCTCCTGGCACTGGTGATGTTGCAATTTCAACCGCACATCTTGTTCCCAGCTCAGAAGTGATTGTTATTACTAGCGGTCATGAAGCTGCCGCCGAAGTTGCGGTTCGAGCTGGCGTATTGGCGCATCATCTAAACCAAAAAGTAATTGGAGTGATTGAAAACCTAAGCGGTTTAAACTGCCCACATTGTGGTGAAATTATTGATGTATTTGGTATGGGCGCTGGCAAAGAATTAGCCAAGCTGCTATCTGCTGAAACAAAAACCGATGTGCCAGTGCTAGGTGAGATACCAATTGATCCAAATGTTCGTAAAGCTGGAGATAGCGGTATTCCAATTGTGTTAGCTGATCCAGGTTGTGCAAGTGCAGCCGCAATAATTGCTATTGCAGCCAAACTTGCCAGCGCGCCTCGTGGCTTAGTTGGTCAATCGCTTAAAGTCTCGCCAATTTAAGTTATATCGTTTGTTCGGTTTGGGGTTTTATCATTTAGATCGGTTAATTTAGAGATTTCTTTAACCTCATCTAAACCCAGATCTCCCATATTCACTGCATCTTTTATCTCGTTGCGAGCTTTCTCAACATACTTTTTTAAATCTCGCGCAGCGCGCGCAGCGCGCGCGGCATAGTGCGGCAGTCGCTCTGGTCCAATTACTAGCAAGCCAATCACTGCAATTGCCAGCATCTCTCCAAACCCAATATCAAACACTTAATCCACCTGCCTGGAAAGCGTGGCGCTGACATTGCGTTCAGCACCGTTTGCTTTTTTTACCCTAAGCTCAATTGTCGCACCCGGTGCGTTAGCTCGGATAGCAACTACTAGTTCGGTGGAGCCGCTGATGCTGCGGCCATTGATCGCAAGCACAATATCTCCCGCAACTAGCCCTGCCTGATCAGCTGGGCCGCCGCTGGTGATGTCGCTTAATCGAGCACCTGGGCCGTCGTAATTTAGATCAACCATCACGCCAAGAATTGGTGTTGAGCTAGTTCCGGTTTGAATAATCTCTTGGGCAATTCGGCGAGCGGCATTTATTGGGATGGCAAAGCCAAGCCCAATTGAACCAACGCTGCCGCTACCTAGGGTTGCGATTGCGCTGTTTACTCCAATCGCAAAACCATTGCCATCAACAAGCGGACCGCCAGAGTTACCTGGATTAATTGCAGCATCAGTTTGAATTGCATTTATAAAAGATGTGTCTCCTGATCCGCCAGCAGTTACTGGTCGATCAAATGCTGAGATGATCCCAGAAGTTACAGTTCCGCTTAAACCAAGCGGGCTACCAATTGCAATTACAGGTTCGCCAACTACAACTTTGTCAGAATCACCAAGTGGCAAAGTTGGTAAATTCGTTGCGTTTACTTTTATCACAGCTAAATCAAAGCCCGGATTGCGGCCAACTATTTTTCCATCATAAGAGCTGCCATCTTGGAAAAAAACTTTAACACTGCCGCCATTTGCGGCTGATGCGATAACGTGATTATTTGTAAGAATGTAACCGGCTGCATCAATTACAAACCCAGAACCAGATGCATCACGTGATCCAGATACTTGCAGCGATACCACTGTTGGCAACACAGTTTTTGCAATTGTGGCAACTGCAGATTCGTTGGCGTCGCCATTGGTTGTAAAAGTAGGTAGCGTCAGCGTTTCGGAGATGCCGCGTTGATCGCTAATTGAATCTGTAACCACGCTGCCAATCACCCCACCTAACAACCCCACTAACAGCGCGATCACAACTAGCCGTTTTGCAGATTGGGGTTTAGGCAGCTCTGGCTGCCCAAAGAACGGGGGCAGCACCGGCTGCTCTCGCAGCCACGGTGACCTTAAATCACTGCTCATGTTTCCTCCGCTAACCTCGTCGAGTATCTTTCCATTAGGTGGGCAAACCCACCTGCTCAAGTCACCCACCAGGAGGGGCCATGGCTGATCAGTTCGCTGGGGAAGATGATTTCTTCCGAAGCTCAGAAATCTCTGTGAAAGCCAAGATCGACCATTTTGCCGCTGAGCCAGCAGAGCTAACTGCTGCTCGCGCGGTTGCAGTTGAGCTCGGTGCTGCTGCCATCTCTGCTGGGGTTGGCAGTTTGCTGCGTTCATTAGTTAGCGCAATCTCAGCGAAACATGTGGTTGATGTGGGCACCGGTGTTGGAGTTAGCGCGGGCTGGCTCTCACTTGGACTGGCTGCAGATGGCACCATCACATCTATTGACCTCGAAGCTGAATATCAGCACAACGCTAAAGAATTATTAGCTAAGTTGGATCTAACCGCGCCAAAACTTCGATTATTAGCTGGCCGCGCAAATGCGGTGCTGCCCAAATTAACTGATGCTGGCTATGAATTTATATTCGTAGATATCAATCAATTTGATGCTGCAGCGCTGCTCGCTGATGCGCAGCGATTATTAAAATCAGGTGGAATTTTAGTTGTTAATGGGGCGCTGGATAGTAAAGAAAATTCCGCAACTGAGCTAGTTGGGTTGCTTAGCGAGAGCGAAGAATTTGCAGCTTCATTGGTGCCGCTTGGTCTTGGGCTGCTAATTGCCGCTAGACGATAGGAGTTGTGGCGATAGTTAAAATCTCGCCCAGCTCTTTGGCTTCAACTGCGTTTAACTCAACAACTAGCCGACCGCCGCCTTCTAGCGGGATTCGCATTACGTAGTGTCGAGCCTCTTTGGTGCACTCCATTGGCCCATCGCCCGTTCTTGGCTTCATAGCTGCCATAGCGCACCTCTCCTCACAGCCCGTCGAGGCGGATTCAGTAGGACCGTATTATCCAGCAGCGCAGATTTCAGCGCTGCTGCAGTCCCCAATTAGAGGCTTTTGGCCAGTTTCCGCAGTGATAACCAGACGCCAAATTTGAATCCAGGCCTAATCAGCCACCAAGCTGCCAGCCCAGCCAGCCCAGCGGGGATCTCCACCCGCTCAAACCAATTAAATTGGGTTTGGCGCTCAGTTACCGCAATCAGCTCAAAACTGCCCTCACCGCGCAGCACCTTGCCGGTATGAAGCACCTCAACCAACCGGGGTGGCTCAATTTTGGTGATCGTCATTGTGTCTAAAAAGCCAAGCTTCCAAATACCCGTAAATGCCGCAATCTGGGATCCAACCGATGCGCCATCGCCGCCCGCTAGCCAAACCTTGGTGCCGATCATCCAATCTGATTGTCCCTGCCAATCCACAATTGCGTAAAAAGCGCTTTGAATATCTGTTGGCAGCATCACCGTTAGTGCAACATCACTTGTTCGCATTTATAAATCCGCTTCTGCAATCTCAGCATCAGTTGCTGCAACTTGAACTGGGTTCTCCAGCTCAGCTTCAATTATTTTCATTGCCTCATCAACACTTGTTGTCCAGATCGCACAGTTAGCAGCAGCTTGGGTGATAAAGCCAGCAGCAGTAATCTCAGTTAGCCACTTTTTTAATGGTTCATACATCCCAGTTGGGTCCAGCACAACAACTGGTTTGTTATGCATGCCAAGCGAACGCGCCACCCAGATCTCAAAAAATTCTTCTAGTGTGCCAATTCCGCCGGGCAACACAATAAACGCATCTGCTAATCGCTCCATCTGCGCTTTGCGAGTTCGCATATCTTTAACCGCAATTAATTTAGTGGAGTCATGATCTGCAACTTCGCGCTCGATGAGCACTTCTGGAATTACCCCAATTGTCTCGCCGCCAGCTTGCCTTGCACCTTTTGCGATCGCCCCCATCGAAGAGACTGAGCCGCCGCCAGAAACTAGCTGCCAGCCATGCGTGCCAATGGCAAAGCCCAGCTCAAATGCATGCTGAATATAAGCGGCATCGATCTGCTCATTTGCGGCACAAAATACACAAACTGCTGTCATAGTTCCTTCACTTTAATCGCTATCCCTTACGGTAAGGGCATGGAAACTCAATTAAGCGCTGCTGCAACAGGTGTTGCCACATTTGCTGGCGATGTCGTGCTGGATGCATTTTTCCCAGCCCCCCAGTTAGGAACTAAATCAGCTGAGGTGACGCTTGCTGCACCTAATAATGCCAGTGAATTAGTAACTAAGCGCGTTGTGCAGGTGAGCATTGCTGATCTATCCAAGCCACCAACTGATGCACTTGATGTTTATCTTCGATTGCACCTGCTCTCGCATCGTTTAGTTAAACCACATGGCATTAATCTTGATGGAGTTTTTGGACTTTTGGCTAATGCAGCTTGGACTGCAACTGGGCCAGTTCAAGTTGAGCATGCCACAACTTATATTCAGCAGCAGCGCAATAACGGGATTGCAAATTTAATTTTAGGTGTTGATCGCTTCCCGCGGATGATTGATTATGTGATTCCAAGCGGAGTGCGAATCGCAGATGCTGATCGAGTTCGACTTGGCGCTTATTTAGCAGCAGGCACTGTTGTAATGCATGAAGGATTTGTGAACTTTAATGCCGGCACACTGGGCCAATCAATGGTTGAGGGCCGCATCAGCGCTGGTGTAACGGTTGGAGCGGGCAGCGATGTTGGCGGTGGTGCCTCAATTATGGGCACACTTTCTGGTGGCGGTAAAGAAGTAATTAAAATTGGTGAGAATTGTTTAATTGGTGCAAATGCTGGCGTTGGCATCTCACTGGGTGATAACTGCATTGTTGAAGCCGGACTTTATTTAACTGCAGGTAGCAAGGTGCTGCTGCCAGATGGCAGCAGTGCCAAAGCCGGATCGCTCTCTGGTGCTGCTGATTTGTTGTATCGTCGCAATTCGCAAACCGGTGCGATTGAAGCAGTTGCTAGATCTGGTAACTGGGGCGGTTTAAACCAAGCCTTACATTAATCTTGATGCGAGCTGATTTATTTTTGCATCAGTTTCAGTCATTGCTGCTCGAATATAATTTGCTCCAGCTGCACCATAAAACACACCAGGTGCAACTAGCACTCCGCGCTCAGCTAACCAATTAACACTGCTCCAGCAATCTTCATCGCGAGTTAACCACAAATAAAGTCCAGCTGCAGATGCTGAGATTTTAAATCCAGCTGCCACAAAGGCCTGCTGCATCACAGCTCGCCTATTTAAATAAACCTGCTTCTGGCTTTGCGCCCCAGCTTCATCTAGCCAGGCCGCTGCTGCTGCAGCTTGACTTGGCGTTGGGGTAATTAAGCCTAAATGTTTTCGTGCCAGCAAAATTGCTGCAACTAATTTTTTATCTCCTGAGATCATGGCCGCGCGATAACCCGCAAGTGAAGAGCGTTTTGAGAGCGAATGTAGCGCAATTAGATTTTTATAATCTCCAGCTGTTAATTGCATATCTAAAATTGATATTGGCTGGGTATCCCAACCTAAAGTTAAATAACACTCATCACTTGCCACAATTGTGTTGGTATCGCGAGCATAGGTAATCCAGGCTTTAAGTTCATCAGCAGTTAATACGTTGCCAGTTGGGTTTGATGGTGAATTTAACCAAACTAAATCCACAGCTTGAGTTAACTCAGCTGGAGTATCAGCGAGCACTACTTTGGCACCAACAGCTTGTGCGCCAACTGCATAGGTTGGATATGCCAGCGCTGGAATTGCAACGCTGCTTGAGCTATTTAGTCCAAGCAACATTGGCAGCAGCGCAACTGCTTCTTTAGAGCCAATGGTTGGAATAGTTGCCAAATTTTGAGCATCAGCTTTAGCGATATCAGCTAGCCATGATTGCTGCGCTGCAATTAATGCAGATGTGCCCGCAGTTAGCGGATATGCGTGGGCATCTAACGCAGCAGCGGCGGCGGTTTGAATTGCAGGTGCAACTGGATCAACTGGAGTGCCAACGGAGAGATCAATTAATCCGGCTGGATATGAACTTGCTAATTTTGCTGCAGGTTGCAACAAGTCCCATGGGAAGTCAGGTAATTTATCCGCAAGCAAGAATTAACTTGCCTTAGGCGGTAGCGAGGCAACCTGCGCTACATCTTTGCCGACACGGCCAACCTTGCTAGCACCACCTGGAGATCCAATCTCGATGAAAAAGTCGCGGTTGTAATCGGTGTATGTGGTGAGCTCGGCAGGAACATCATCTTCATAAAAAATTGCTTCAACCGGACATACTGGCTCACAAGCACCACAATCAACGCACTCATCTGGGTGGATGTAAAGCATGCGATCACCTTCATAAATACAGTCAACTGGGCATTCTTCAATACAGGACTTGTCCTGCACGTCAATGCAAGCGTCTGTAATTACGTAGGTCATTGGGCTCCCCTAATCTGGTGTAGGCGCAGATTATCGCCTTAAGCCTCAGATGCAAATGCAACACCACCGGCAATTACCTTCTACGCTATAGCCATGCTGCAGATCTATGACACCAAATCACGGCAGCTTCTCGCTGTGCCAGCTGCTGATCCAGTAAAGATTTATGCCTGCGGACCAACGGTTTATCGCAGCGTTCACCTGGGTAATCTGCGTAGCTTTTTACTGCCCGACCTGCTTCGGGCGGCGTTAGCTAGTGGTGGCCAAGCTGCGGTTGTAGTGCAGAACATCACTGATGTTGGTCATATGGTTGATGACACTGGACTTGAGGCAGTAGATCCAGATCAAGACAAAATGCTGCGGCAAGCAGCTCAAGAAAAAATCTCTGCACTAGCAATTGCTCGCAAATATGAAGCTCAATACCTAGCAGACTTAACTGCGCTCAATGTCACAATTCCAGAACAGACCCCGCGTGCAAGTGAAACAATCGATTCGATGCTGGAGATAATTTCTCGATTAATTGAATTAGATTTTGCCTATCAAGCTGAGGATGGATCAGTATTTTTTAGTGCTAAAAAATTTCCAAGCTATGGTGCAATTAGTGGTAATACCTTAGATCAACTAAAGCCTGGTCATAAATTTGATGGTGAAGCAGAAACAACTAAGCGGTTTCATGGCGATTGGGCGCTGTGGAAAGCAACAGATGAACGTCGCACTCAGTTAACCTGGGAAACTCCATGGGGAACTGGCTTTCCAGGTTGGCATATTGAATGCACTGCAATGTCGCTTGGCGCTTTTGGAGATCAAATTGATATTCATACCGGCGGCATTGATCTGCGATTCCCACATCATGAGAACGAACGTGCCCAATCAAACAGTTTAACCGGTGCTGAAGTTGTCTCAAGCTGGGTGCATGCGGAGCATTTATTGTTTGAAGGTAGAAAAATGTCCAAGAGCACCAACAATGTGGTGCTGCTGACAGATGTGATGGCTGCTGGAATATCTGCAGCTGCTGTTCGCTTAGTATTTTTAGAAAATCATTATCGTCAGCAACTAAATTTAACTTGGGACTCACTTGTTGCAGCTGAGCAAACAATTAGGCGCTGGAGCGATCAACTAACTGGGCCTTTGAATTTTGATGCTGAACTAAAAACTGAGATCTCAGCTCACCTGCTAAACAATATTGATACTGCAGCTGCGGTGTTAGCGCTGCGGGCTAAAGAAAAACAACTAGCCAAATCACCTGAGCTCAGGGCAAACGCGATTGCAACTGCAGCAGGTCTGCTTGGGTTAAGCCTGGTTTCTGAACCAATTGAGGTAACAGCTGAGCTTAAGAAATTAATCGATGAGCGCAGCAGCGCCAGGGCTGAGAAAAATTGGCAGCTAAGCGATAAAATTAGAGATCAAATTGCGGAATTTGGCTTTGAGGTAAATGACACTAGCTCTGGTGTTCAGCTTCGACGTGCGATTGTGCCACCACGCGCTTAGTTGGAATAACTAGCGAGATAAAAGCAGCAGCTCCAGTAATACCAACGTACCACCAAGTTAAATCATCTGAGATCAAAATTAAATCGCCCATCGCCGTTGGGGTTGCCGCGCGAAAAGTGATTAATCCCCAAATCACAATTACTAAACTTGACTGCCAGAAGGAATTCTTAGTATTTCTGATGTATCTCGTTGCAATGAAAATCATAGCTGCACCGATGACCGCGCCGATTGGAATTTCTTGATATTGAATTGCGCTTAAAAACACCGCAACCACACTTACTAGTGTTGCCAGGGCGGCGGAATTGAGCCAGCTAACTTTATTCATTCTCGCAGCCTAATCCAAGCCACGGCTTTGTACTATCCAGCACAGCTAAACCTTGATTGAAGTGAGCGCTGGAATTTTTCGCCCCGGCAGCAGCAGCAATCTTGAGCCCGTCGCGCTACCTTACGCAGGTGGATAACCAGATCTCATTTATCAGCCAGTACGCCGCCTCCGGTAGATTTCGAAATGGCGCACCAAGATCATTTAGCATCACCGATCGAGGTGTTTATTTCCTACAAAGCACCGGCCCAACTGATCCAGTGCTGCAGCTAAAACACTTAGAAATTAATTCTGGCGAGATCAGCGTAATTTTTAACCCAGCAGATGTGGCAATTGATACTGACCTTCCTGCAGCCGAAAAAGCTAGGCGAGAGCGACTTCGTGAATCTGGGGCTGGTGTTACTGCTTATTCAACTTCAAAAGCCGGCACTGAGCTTGTTTTTGCGTTAAATGGCAGTTTATTTGTGTTGCAGTTCAAAGCTGAGCTGGAGATCGCAATTGCAGATTTAGCTGATGTATTTGATCCGCAATTAAGTTCTGATGGTGCAACTATTGCTTGTGTCAGAAATGGCGCAGTTTGGGTGATCCCAACTGCCCACCTACAGCTTGGCTACCAAATAACACCAAATGATAATCATGTTTGGGGGTTAGCTGATTTTCTAAGCGCTGAAGAATTTGGTAGATCTAATGGATTTTGGTTCTCGCCTGATGGCGAAAAGCTATTAGTGCAATATTTTGATGACAGCATGGTAAGTCAAATATCACTTGCAGACTTAGCTCAGCCGACAAAAGCGATAGCTGAAAGTAAATTTGCATTTGCAGGTACTAATAATCCCAAAATTGGACTTCGAATCTTCTCAGCTCGCACTGGCTCGCAGGCAATTTCATGGGATATTGAGAACTTCCCATATTGCTCACAAGCCGGTTGGAGCGATAATTCAACTGTTTATGCAGTTGTGCTCGATAGAGCCCAACAGCAATCTCACCATCTGCAATTTGATCTAACTGCTGGTGCAAAAGTAATTGATGTAGTAAGTAGCCAAACCTGGGTTGAAAGTTCACCTAAATTACATCGCACTCATGGTTCAACTAGGTGGGATATTCGAGATGACTTTGTTGCAAACCAGCGTCGCTTATATAAAAATGGAGAAGCGATAACCGAATCCAACTGGTATGTGCGAGCAATTGGATTTAGCACTGCTGAGGTTGCAGTAATTGAAGCAGCTCAGCATTCAGCTTTTAATCAATTAATTAAAATAACAGCTGATCAAGCTATTGAGCTAACCTCAGCTGATTATTACAGCAGCCTGCTTGTGGCTAATGATGATGTTTTGGTTTTAATGCAAACAAATTTTACTACTGATCCAAGCTACCAAGTTATTGCAGGCGAAAAGTCTTTTGCAATTGAAGACTTATCTTTCGCACCCAATATTGCAATTAATTTAACTCGACTTCGAGATACCAATACCAATCGAAGCGTAGTTTTGTTACCAGAAAATCCCACCGGGCCGCTGCCTGTAATTATGTCGCCATATGGCGGACCGCATGCGCAATTAGTGCTTGCCACAAAACGCAAATATGCACTTGATCAATGGTTTGCAAACCAAGGCTTTGCCGTAATTGTGTCTGATGGGCTGGGCTCACCTGGAGTGAGCGTGCACTGGGAGCATGCAATTGCAAAAAACTTCACCGCCTCACTTGACTGCCAGATTGCAGCTTTACAGCAAGCAGATCAAGAGCTACCTGGAATGCTGGATCTAAACCGCGTTGGTATTCGTGGTTGGTCTTTTGGTGGCTACTTGAGCGCGCTTGCAACCATGTTGCGCCCTGATATTTTTAAAGTGGCAGTAGCAGGTGCACCTGTAACTGAATGGCGACTTTATGACTCCGCCTACACCGAGCGCTATCTTGGACATCCAGCAAATGACCCAGAAACATATGACCGCAATTCGTTATTAACTTTGCAACCAACGCAGATTGGAAAATTGCTAATTGTGCATGGCTTAGCTGATGATAATGTGTTGGCAGCGCATAGCTTGCAGTTATCAGCGCATCTAATTAGCTTAGGGTTACAGCATCAATTTTTGCCGCTATCAAATGTCACGCATATGACACCGCAGGTTTCAGTAACTGAAACGTTAATGAAAACTGAGCTGGATATGTTTAAACAGCTATAATTAAACATTAAATCTGAACTCAACCACATCGCCATCAGACATAACATATTCTTTGCCTTCGGTGCGAACTAGGCCTTTAGATTTGGCTTCACTCATCGAACCTGTCCGAACTAAATCCTCAAAGCTGACAACTTCAGCTTTAATGAATCCGCGCTGAAAATCTGTATGAATAACTCCAGCAGCTTCTGGCGCCGTAGCACCTTTTGCAATAGTCCAAGCCCGGGCTTCTTTTGGTCCAGCTGTTAAATAAGTTTGTAGGCCTAAAGTTTCAAAACCAACTCGGGCCAGCGTGCTTAGCCCCGATTCAGTTTGTCCCACGCTTTGCAGCAGCTCAAGGGCTTCTTCATCGCTGAGCTCCAGCAGCTCAGTTTCAAGTCTGGCATCTAAAAATATGGCTTCAGCTGGTGCTACCAGTGCTTGCATCTGCGCTTTAGCGGATTGATCCATTAAGCCTGCATCATCAACGTTAAATACATATAGAAATGGTTTGGCAGTTAATAAAAATAGCTCTCGGAGTGGTTCGCGATCTATTCCAGAGGCAAAAATAGTTTTTCCATCATTTAAAAGCTTTAGCGCAGTTTCAGCCGCATCTAAAGTAGCTTGTTTAGTTTTGTCATTGCGTGCTTCTTTTTGCAGTCTTGGAATAGCTTTATCTAATGATTGCAGATCTGCCAATATCAATTCGGTGTTTATAGTTTCAATGTCATCTTTTGGTGAGATTCTGCCATCTACGTGAATCACATCTGGGTCAGCAAAGCCTCGAATCACCTGGCAGATCGCATCAGCTTCTCGAATATTTGCTAAGAACTTATTACCAAGTCCAGCGCCTTCACTTGCGCCTTTAACAATTCCTGCAATATCTACAAACGAAACAGTGGCAGGCAGAATTTTCTCTGAACTAAATAGTTTGGCAAGCACTGCAAGTCTTGGATCAGGTACTCCCACAACTCCCACATTTGGTTCAATTGTTGCAAATGGATAGTTGGCAGCTAATACATTGCTGCGGGTAAGAGCATTAAACATTGTTGATTTGCCAACATTGGGCAGGCCAACAATTCCGATAGTGAGCGCCATGAGCACAATCTTAGGGACACCACGCACCAATGACTGCAGCGTGCAGGTGTTGAATCATTACGATGGTAGCCATGGAGCAGAAACCTGGACAGTTGTATCGAGCCCTTGGCGCATCTGGTGATTTAGCCGACCTTGCTCGCCCAGCTGTTGCTTCACGCCGTCAGGTGCTGCCGGTGGTAGTGGATAAACCAAAAACTGCTAAATATATTTGGTTGAGTTTTTTATCGCTAAGCCTTGCTGCTGCAGTTGAAGATTGGTTGCGTGGCGAGATTGGTGTTGTAACCGGAGTTGTTGGAATTGCCACAATTTTCATTGGCCGCGGAATGTTAAATAAAGCAGATCTTGCTTATTTAGTTGCAACTCCCCCAGCGGCATTTTTAGTTGCAGTGCTTGTGCCAAACGCATTAGCAATATCTCGGTCAGCTAACCCGCTAAATCAACTTAGTGCCTCACTGCTAACACATTTGGCTAATCTAGCGCCATTTGTGTTGAGTGCTTTTGCACTTAGTTTTCTACTTTATAAAATTGCAAATTGGCGCAGTTAAATTAGCT
>Ga0222714_10005381_pt1 | contig 12207 bp, 10 predicted proteins | sample C33_3DmetaG_FD_165048 | JGI IMG/M metagenome (GOLD analysis project Ga0222714, IMG submission 165048) | Estuarine water microbial communities from San Francisco Bay, California, United States - C33_3D | ecosystem: Environmental > Aquatic > Marine > Unclassified | place: USA: California... | reverse complement strand
ATGCTTAACTAATTACTGCTGGGTGGTACAGGGTTCGAACCTGTGACCCCTGCCGTGTGAAGGGAACGCCTGCAACAGTGCCGTAACAACTCCACTGCAACGGCACCACAATCCTACCGCAACCGTCAGGAAGATAGCAAATCTGAGCTGGATATCCACGAACTGGCGGGCTACGCGCCAGTACTGAGCGGTGCCTGTGCACTGAGCAAGTTTTGCTAAATCTGGCGTCTCTGTGTCTTTGGTATTCATAGTATTCAAGCGTTCGATTACTTGAATACAAGTCTGTTGTCACCCTCCAAAAAGAGCAATCAGAGTCCGTTCAGAATGGCCAGACTCTAGGAAAATCGGTTGACTTTTGAGGGTTAGGAGGCGGTCGATGGATCGAAATGAGGATTCTGGATAATACCGAGTCGGTTCTCAAACATAGCGATCGGCCATCTTTTCGAGCGCGACAGGCTTGATTCGACTCCCTTGACCTGCGCAGCCAAAAGCCTCAAAACGGTCTCGACAAATGCCCATAGCAGCATCTCTGGCGGCTATGAGCGCTTTACGAGGATCAAACTCGCTGGGCTGCTGTGCCATGAGACGACGCATCGCACCGGTCATCGCTAAACGGATATCAGTATCGATATTGACCTTTCGAACCCCGCTGGCGATACCTTTCACAATCTCCTCAACGGGAACACCATACGTTGACTTAATTTCGCCACCAAACTCGCGAATGATAGCCAACCACTCTTGCGGTACGCTTGAGCTACCGTGCATGACTAAATGCGTATTGGGAATAGCTGCGTGTATTTCACCTATACGCGCGATAGCCAATGTCTCTCCTGTCGGTGGGCGACTGAATTTGTAGGCGCCATGGCTCGTTCCGATGGCAATCGCCAGGGCATCTACGCCCGTTGAAGTGACAAAGTCCCTGGCTTGCGCAGGGTCAGTCAACATCTGTTCATGTGTGAGAACGCCTGCAGCGCCCACACCATCTTCTTCCCCCGCCTCGCCAGTCTCTAACGACCCCAAACAGCCCAACTCCCCCTCTACTGAAACCCCGACGACGTGGGCCATATCACAGACCCTACGGGTAACCTCGACGTTGTAGTCATAGCTGGCAGGGGTCTTGGCGTCATCCATCAACGAGCCGTCCATCATGACACTCGAGAAACCTGAGCGAATTGACTGTTGGCATTGCGCAGGCGAGGCGCCATGGTCCTGATGTAAAACCACAGGTAAATCAGGATGTGACTCAATTGCAGCCAAAATCAAGTGTCTCAAATAAGGTTCCCCAGCGTATTTACGAGCGCCCGCAGAGGCCTGCAAAATGACGGGGCTGTCTGTTCTTTGCGCAGCCATCATGATTGCTTGCACCTGCTCCAAATTATTGACATTGAAAGCCGGAACGCCATATTGATTTTCGGCTGCATGATCAAGAACCTGCCGAAGTGAAACGAGTGCCATAAAAATCTCCTATTAAGTGAACGTACCAGACGATTGATGCCCTCGGCATCCAAATTTTATTTGCGCGGAGGAACTCCCCATCTGCTATTTTGAGAACCCAGCCCCGTGCATCAGAGGGGCAAAGTTATCAATCACCCGATCTGGCTCGCACACACCAACCGGCGCACCCATGTTGTAGCCATAGGGTAGTAGCCAAACCTTTATTCCCGCATTGCGCGCAGTTGCAGCGTCTATCGATGAATCACCCACAAATAACGCGACACTGGGGTCAATTTGCCAGTGGGCAAGCAACTGGCTGACCGCCTTAGGGTTCGGTTTCTTGACATCAAAGGTGTCACCACTAACCACCGCATCAAAGGCATCGTGCAATCGCTGCGCCTTGAGAACCGTATCGGTATAACGCCCCTCTTTATTGGTCACCACCGCCAGCTTTACACCTGCCTCCCGCAAATAAGCGAGGGCCTCGCGAACGTGCGGATACAGCTGACTGCGCGTACCGCAGCGGGCTTTGTAATGGTGATCAAAGGTCGGTAATACATCGCTCAAAAATGCACTTTCTTCGATCTCACCTACGCTGACGCCTTTGACATACGCCAGGGCCTGAATTAAAAGTGTCTTTGTTCCGTGACCAATCCAATCCTCGACTTGGTCTTGACTCACAGCAGGCAGATGCCACGCGGCCAACGTATCATTCACGGCGTCCGCTATCTCCCCTGCGGTCTCAACCAATGTGCCATCAAGGTCAAAGAAAATAGCGCGCCAATTCGGTGTTGGTTCCGTTGAAAGCGGTGTCGTTTGAGTCATGCCTCCCCCTTAATTGGCACCATTGAGCGTCTGTTTGACAGCAGCAGCAACCGCTTCAGCGGTGATGCCGAAGTGTTGATAAAGAATTGCAGCAGGCGCTGACTCACCAAACCCCGCCATACCGATGACGGCACCAGTGCGCCCTACATACTTACGCCAGAAATCTGGATGCGCGGCTTCCACCGCCACAACTGGCATATCCAATGGCAGTACTGCTGACCGATACGCCGCATCTTGCCGATCAAACTCATTACTGCACGGCATGGAGACCACGCGAGTTGAGATGCCCTCGGTCGCTAACGCAGCTTGTGCTTTTAGTGCCAGATGCGTCTCTGAACCGGTCCCCACGATCACCGCGACCGCATTCGGCATCTCAGACAACACATAGCCCCCCCTACGTACTTTGGCAGCGTCGCTACTGTGAGTCAGCAACTGCGGCATTCCCTGCCGCGAGAGCGCCAAAACGCTCGGACCGTCCGCACGCTCCAAGGCACAGGCCCAAGCGACCGCTGTTTCAAGGCCATCAGCGGGCCGCCACACATTCAGGCCGGGGATGATGCGCAAACTCGGCACATGCTCTACGCTTTGGTGTGTCGGTCCATCCTCCCCCAAGCCAATAGAGTCGTGCGTGAACACATGAACGACACGGCGCTTCATTAAAGCCGCCATGCGAATTGCGTTCCGACTGTAATCGCTGAACGTCAAAAAGGTCCCGCCATACGGGATATACCCACCGTGCAGGGCGATACCGTTCATGACGGCCGCCATACCAAACTCGCGTACCCCATATGACAAATGGTTACCCCATTGGTCTTTCCCCACTCTCACGTGCCCTTTGAAGTTGGTGAGGTTCGAACCCGTAAGGTCTGCGCTTCCGCCGAGTAGTTCGGGTAGCAACGGCGCCAATAAGTCGAGTGCGTTTTGACTTGCCTTACGCGTAGCGAACGCATCCGCTTTCGCACATATCGATTCAAATACCGCAGGCAACTTCGCTGCGAAGTCGACGGGTAGCTCACCTCGCATACGGCGCTGAAATTCTGCAGCCTCCTTAGGGTACGCCACGGCGTAGGCATCAAAACGCTTCTGCCATGCGCTTTCCATCGCCTCTCCTCGCGCTGTAGCATCCCAAGCCGCTTTTATATCTTCAGGGATTTCGAATGGCGCATGAGACCAACCAAGCGCTGCGCGCGTCTCGGCGATCTCTTGAGGACCCAGGGCCGCGCCGTGCACATCGTGGGTGCCCGCTAAATTGGGGGCACCCTGCCCGATCACGGTTTTACAACAAACCAAAGTGGGGCGTCCATCGGCCATCAACCCCTGTGCCTTAGCCAGCTCGATGGCACGGTCGACCGCTGCCGCATCGTGCCCATCAACATCTCGAATCACGTGCCATCCATAGGCTTCGAATCGCTTTGGTGTGTCATCGGCAAACCAGCCCTCAACATGCCCGTCAATCGAAATACCGTTGTCATCGTATATGGCGATCAATTTGGACAGACGCAGCGTCCCCGCAAGCGAGCAAGCCTCGTGACTGATACCCTCCATCATGCAACCATCACCCAAAAAAACGTAGGTGAAATGGTCAACAATCTTTATTGAATCCTCGCCTACTTCCTTATTAAATTCTGCAGCTAGCAACTTCTCCGCCAGCGCCATTCCCACAGCATTGCTTATGCCCTGCCCCAATGGACCGGTCGTCGTCTCGACCCCCGGGGTAATGTCAATTTCGGGATGGCCAGGGGTCATGCTGTGGAGTTGACGGAACTGCTTAATCTGCTCTATCGGCAGGTCGTAGCCAGTCAGGTGCAATAAGGCGTAAAGCAACATTGACCCGTGTCCGTTTGAAAGCACAAATCGATCACGGTTGAACCAAGCGGGGTTACGTGGGTTATGCCGAAGATGGCGATTCCACAGAACCTCCGCGATCTCCGCCATACCCATCGGAGCGCCGGGGTGTCCTGACTTCGCATTCTCAACAGCGTCGATAGCCAAGAAGCGAATGGCATGGGCCATCCGTTCGACGATAGGGGTTGAGGTCTCAGCGCTAGCTTTTGTCATGCGACCCCCTTACCCTTGTCCGATCGCGCGCTTACGGCGCTCGATCATGCGCCAAACGAATGGCGTGAAAATCAACTGCATGGCCAACTCCATCTTCCCACCAGGCACTGCGATCGTATTTGCACGGGACATAAAGCTACCGTCAATCATGGTCAAAAGATATTGAAAATCAATACCCTTCGGATTGGCGAACCGGATTACGACCATGCTCTCGTCCGCCGAGGGAATATCTCGCGCAATGAAAGGATTTGAGGTGTCAACCATGGGCACACGTTGAAAGTTCACATGTGTGTGCTCGAACTGTGGACAGATGTAATGAATGTAATCGGGCATCCGACGCAGAATCGTGTCAGTCACGGCCTCTGTGCTGTAGCCCCGTTGGTGCTTGTCTCGCCACAACTTTTGAATCCACTCCAGATTGATTACAGGAACGACGCCCACACGCAAGTCTGGGTACTGCGCAATATTGTTTTGTGGCGTGACGACCGCCCCATGCAATCCCTCATAAAACAAGATATCTGTGTCATCCGCCAGACTTTCCCATGGAGTGAATGTCCCTGGCTCTTGCTTGTAGGGTGCAGCCTCCTCGGCATTGTGCAGATATTTACGGAATTTCCCGGCGCCATTTTGACTGTAGGTTTTGAAGAGGTTTTCAATCTCGTCAAACAAGTTGTTATCAGGCCCAAAGTGGCTGAAATGCTTATTCCCCGCCTGTTCAGCCTCAGCCTGGCGCTGCTTCATTTCGGCCCGATCGAACCGATGAAAGCTGTCACCCTCGATGATGGCGGCCTTGACACCTTCACGACGAAAAATATTTGAAAACGTGCGCGTCACTGTTGAGGTGCCGGCGCCAGAGGAGCCCGTAATGGCGATGATGGGGTGGCGTTCTGACATGGTCTTCTCCGAAAATCAAGTAGGAATAGCTTTGTGATCGATGGCTTAGTCGCGAAACAAACTACGAGCAGAAAATAACGGTGTGTCACCACTGTCTGAAATATCGGGAGCGGGTTCACGGTGATAACGCTCAATTCGCTCAACCTCATTTTTTGAACCAAACACCAAACCAATGCGTTGATGCAAGCTGGTGGGCTCAACGTCGAGCACCGGGACCTCTCCAGTGCTCCCCCGACCTCCGGCCTGCTCCATCAGCATGCCAATTGGGTTTGCTTCGTACAACAAACGCAAGCGTCCCGCCTTGCTGGGATCTTTGGTATCGCGGGGGTACATGAATACACCGCCCCGCATCAATATGCGATGTGCCTCAGCGACCATGGAAGCAATCCACCGCATATTGAAATCCTTGCCCCTTGGGCCGGTTTTACCAGCGAGACACTCTTTGACATAACGAGCAACTGGCGCCTCCCAAAAGCGGCTATTGGAGGCATTGATTGCAAACTCCTGAGTGTCTGCAGGAACCTCAAGTTTGGGATGGGTCAGCATGAATTCGCCCAGCACCGGATCCAGGGTAAATCCGGCTACGCCATTACCCACGGTCAAAACCAGCATCGTGGTCGGCCCGTAGATGGCGTAGCCTGCAGCGACTTGTTTGGAGCCAGGTTGCAAAAATGCAGACTCAGGAATCGGTGTATCCGTCCGGTCCGGCGCACGCAAAATACTGAATATGCTGCCGACAGAGACGTTCACATCGATATTGGAAGAACCATCGAGTGGATCAAACACCAACAGGTATTTGCCACGTGGATACTCTACAGGGATGTCGATCGGTTCGGCCTCCTCTTCTGAAGCCATGCCTGCCAAATGGCCAGCCCATTGGTTCAGACGTACGAACAAGTTGTGGCTCAGGACGTCTAACTTCTTTTGCGTTTCGCCCTGGACGTTAATACTTTCGCCACCGGCATGGTTTCCGAGTACCCCTCCCAGCTCGCCATAGGCAACACCCTTGGCGATGGCCTTGCAGGCCATAGCTACGTCCAGGATGAGCGCGTTAAAGTCGCCGCTCGCACTGGGAAAACGACGTCGCTGTTCAATCAAATACTGTGTGAGGGTGGTGCGCTTCGTAAACGGCATGGTTGAGCTCATTCCAATAAAAAAATCAATCGAAAATTTTTGTGTGTAGGGCCTCGATATCGACCAAGTGAACCTCCCCCAAATGGGGGAAGCATTTGGCCGCGCCAGTAAAATCGTGGTGAGACGTGAATGCGTTGGGAGTCACGATGGTTGGTATACCTGCCGCGGACGCAGCACGTAAACCGTTTTCAGAGTCCTCAAAAGCCATACAGTCCCGCCCCTCAACCATGAGGCGCTGCAAAACCTGCTGATAGGCCTGCGGGTGGGGCTTCTTTGATGGCGCGGTGCTCGCATCCTCCACCGCTTGGAACTGCGCGCGCCATTCAGGTCCGATCGCTTTCGACAGCAAAGCAGACACGTTAGCCGCACTGGTCGTTGTCGCAATCCCTAATGCCAGGCCTGCCGCAATGGCTTCCTCTATCAGGGGCAATATGCCGGGGCGCATGGTTACGAAACCTTCGGCGACCAGTCGCTCGTAGGCCGCCGTCTTCAAACGATGCAGTGTCTCGATGGTGGCGGAAAGTGACTCGCTGGCAATCGCAGCTGCATTTTCATCAGAGCTAGCCCAGTAATGTCGCATCCGCTCCTTACCGCCAGAGACCATCAGCAAGCCCTTGTAGGTCGGTGCGTCCCACATCCACGGAATGCCCATGCTTTGAAAAGACTCGTTAAAGGCAGCCAGGTGCGCAGCCTCGGTGTCAGCTAGCGTGCCATCGACATCAAAGATGAGTGCTTTCAAGGTCATGAACTGCAATTGAGGTGTTTTGTAGAAGCGCTGATTGGTCAGTACCCCCACTTTAAAACCCAAATCAATAAGCGCAATTCATAAAATCTTGTCTATTTATTAAGTAAATACTTAATTACAAGGGGCATATGGTCGCTCCCTTCGTTTTTGCAGTCGATGAATGGGTATTCACCGGGTGTTCAGCCAACCAGCGCTTAAACGCCAAAGCAGCTGGTGACAAGCGCTTGCCTCGCGCGTAGACCAAATGCCAATGCCGCATCAAAGGAAACCCTTGAACATCCAACTTCACCAATTCACCCAAGGTTAACTCCGACACGACGGTGGTCGCTGATAACACCGCTAGACCCAGACCGCCAGCGACCGTTTGCTTGATGGCCTCGTTACTACCCACTTCCAAACGATTGACCACCTCGACACCCGCCTCTGTAAAAAAACGCTCCGTTGTCAAGCGTGTACCCGAACCTGGCTCTCGCATGATGAACGGCGCCCCATTTAGGGCGTCTGGTGCGATCGCGGTCTGCGCCGCCAATGGATGATTGGGCGGCGCCACGAGGACCAGCGGGTTGTCGGCAAAGTCTTCACAAATCAACTCCATATGCTCGGGTGGCTGCCCCATGATGTACAGGTCATCGTCATTGCGTGCCAAACGCTGCAACAGGTTTTCTCGGTTGCCAACGACCATAGACACCTCAATACCGGGATGTGCGGCACAAAACCCCCCCAACAGCTTGGGTACGGTGTATTTGACAGTCGTCAGGATTGCCAGCTTTAAGCGCCCACGTTCAACCCCCTGCAAGGCTGAAAGGTCTTCGGCTAAAAGGTCCACCCGCTTTGAAATGTCCATTGCGGCATCCGCGAGGGTTTGGCCCGCTGAAGTCAGAAAAATCTTTTTTCCCAGTTGCTCAAACAAAGGTTGACCGACCGTGTTGGCCAACTGCTTGACCTGAAGAGAGAGGGTGGGCGGCGAGAGGTGCAGGGCTTCCGCTGCTCGCGCAAAACTGTTATGTGCGGCGACTGCTTGAAAAATTCGCAGCTGATGCAGGGTCAAGTGTCTCAAATTCATACATTTACTTAAATAAAAGATAACCGTTTAAACATTTTACTTTTATTTAACGTTTATATAACGAAAAATCTGCGCATCAAGTCGCCAACTATCACGTCAAAGGAGCAACGCGCATGGCAACCAAAACCTACAACGCAGGTGTGAAGGAATATCGAAGCACCTATTGGGAACCTCACTACACACCGAAGGACACCGATATCCTGGCGTGCTTCAAAATCACGCCGCAACCAGGCGTTGACCGCGAGGAGCTGGCCGCCGCAGTGGCGGCAGAGTCGTCAACAGGTACCTGGACAACCGTCTGGACCGATTTGTTGACCGATCTGGACTACTACAAAGGGCGCGCGTATCAGATTGAGGATGTCCCGGGTGACGACACTTGCTTTTACGCCTTTGTCGCGTACCCCATCGACTTATTTGAGGAAGGTTCAGTCGTAAACGTGCTGACGTCGCTCGTTGGTAACGTGTTTGGTTTCAAGGCATTGCGCGCACTCCGTTTGGAAGATATACGTTTTCCCATTGCGTACATTAAAACCTGCGGTGGCCCGCCCCACGGTATCGAGGTCGAACGCGACATCATGAACAAGTACGGTCGCCCGCTGCTGGGGTGCACCATCAAACCCAAGCTGGGTTTGTCCGGTAAAAACTATGGACGTGCTGTTTATGAGTGCTTACGGGGCGGTTTGGACTTCACGAAGGACGATGAAAACGTCAACAGTCAACCCTTTATGCGATGGCGCCAACGCTTCGATTTCGTCCAAGAGGCAATTGAGAAAGCCCAGCGAGAAACGGGCGAACGCAAAGGTCACTATCTGAACGTCACGGCACCCACGCCTGAGGAAATGTATAAGCGCGCGGAATATGCCAAGGAAATTGGCTCGCCAATCATCATGCATGATTACCTGACAGGCGGGTTGACAGCAAATACCGGTCTAGCTAATTGGTGCCGCGATAACGGCATGTTGCTGCACATCCACCGTGCGATGCATGCGGTGCTCGACCGAAACCCCCATCACGGCATCCACTTCCGAGTTCTCACAAAAGTGCTACGGCTTTCAGGTGGCGACCATTTGCACTCGGGCACAGTCGTCGGGAAACTAGAGGGCGACCGCGCTTCGACCTTGGGCTGGATTGATCTGATGCGTGATGAATTCATCAAAGAGGACCGAAGCCGTGGCATTTTCTTTGATCAAGACTTCGGCTCCATGCCCGGTGTCATGCCTGTCGCCTCAGGTGGCATTCACGTCTGGCATATGCCCGCTTTAGTGAATATTTTTGGCGACAACTCCGTTCTGCAATTCGGAGGCGGCACCCTCGGTCACCCGTGGGGCAACGCGGCGGGCGCTGCAGCGAATCGCGTCGCACTAGAGGCCTGTGTGAAAGCGCGTAACGAGGGCATAGCTGTCGAAAAAGAGGGTAAGACTGTACTTACCGAGGCAGCAAAACACTCGCCAGAACTAAAGATTGCAATGGAGACGTGGAAAGAAATTAAGTTTGAATTTGACACCGTCGACAAACTCGACGTCGCACACAAATAACCGTTTGCAATCGACCGCTGAACAACAAGATTGAAAGGACATTCATCATGAGCATGCAAGACTACAACTCTCGACTATCAGATCCCAATAGCCGTAAATTTGAGACCTTTTCGTACCTCCCCGCAATGACCAAAGATGAAATTCGTAAACAAGTGGAATACCTTGTTAAGTGTGGTCTGAATCCCGCCATCGAGCACACAGAGCCCCAGTACCTGATGGACTCTTATTGGTACATGTGGAAGTTACCGATGTTTGGTGAAACGGACGTGGACCGCGTACTCGCCGAATGTGAGGCCTGTCGTGAAGCCAACCCTGACAACCACATTCGCCTCATTGGCTACAACAACTTCACCCAGTCTCAGGGCGCATCGATGGTAATTTTCCGAGGAAAGACGGTCTGAAGCGCAGCGGAGTAACTTATGAGCGAAATCTTAGACGCTTACCGGATACACACCGAACCATACTACCGCTGCGTTGACGATGAAGTGACGTTGTTTGAGGCCGCGTACTCGGTGCGCATGCCCATGATGCTCAAAGGTCCTACCGGCTGCGGTAAGACGCGTTTCGTGGAGTACATGGCATGGAAATTGGGCAAACCGCTCATCACTGTTGCCTGCAACGAGGATATGACTGCGAGTGACCTAGTGGGTCGATTCCTGCTCGACGCGCACGGTACGCGCTGGCAAGACGGGCCACTGGCACTCGCCGCCCGCCACGGCGCGATTTGTTACCTCGACGAGGTGGTAGAGGCACGACAGGACACCACAGTCGTCATCCATCCACTAACAGATAACCGCCGTGTACTGCCGTTGGAAAAAAAAGGGGAATTGGTCAAGGCGCATCCTGATTTTCAGGTGGTCATTTCCTACAACCCGGGCTACCAGAGCTTGATGAAAGATTTGAAGCAATCGACCAAGCAACGCTTCGGCGCTCTTGATTTTCAATATCCGTCGCATGAAGTTGAGTGCGAGATCATCGCCCATGAAACGGGCGTAGACGCCACCACCGCTGACAAGCTGGTGAACATCGCCGAGCGAGCGCGCAATCTGAAAGGACACGGACTGGATGAAGGTATCTCCACACGTATGCTGATTTATGCTGGTTCGTTGATAGCCCAAGGCGTAAAAGAACAAGCGGCATGCCGATTTGCGCTGGTCCGCCCCATCACTGATGACCCCGACATGCGCGACGCGCTAGATGCAGCAGTGGCAACGTTTTTTTAGACACCATGAGCGTGCAATTAGAAGATCATGCCGAATGGATCGATCAGTTAGAACCCGGCTCACGCGTTCATCTAGAAAACCACTGGAGCGATGCCACTAAGGTTTTCTCGGCGAGGGGCCTCGACAATTTCGTCAAAGGCGCTGCCGCACTTCGCAGCTTAGGTCGTGGCCATGCAGTGGTTGATGCATGGATTGACTGCGCCCCCCAAGTTGCCCAAGAAATTGGTGAAGACGTCGTCTCCGAGCTCGCGTCAACAGCGCTGATGCTGGCCTCAAAAACGTCGGGCGCCGTCATCGAATTGGTAATAGCCACTGCACCCACTGCAGCTCGGCGGCTTGCCGATCAAGCACTGTTCTTACAGTACTTGCAGTTTTTAAACACGCTGGTTGCGCAAGCGCCACGAGGCTTGAGACCGATGTTGGGGCAACTCGATACCCTGTTCGCCCAACTGACACTCGGCGGTCTGAGACGATGGGCGACTTGGGGCGCCCAAGCTCATCGAACCGCATTTGAAGCGCAGGTCGCCTACTTTGGCCTTGGATCAAAGGAATCGCTTGCGATCCTACAAAAAGAGCGTAAGGGCACATTGCTCGTTGATGTCCAACGGCGAATCAATATGTACCTGCGTGCCCTTTGGGCGCGTGACTTTTATATGCGCCCCACAGCGGGTGACTTCGAGACCCGCACGGGGTATCAACCCTTCATTGAAGACTACACAATCCACTTACCTGATGCCTATGACTCACTGACAATCGGCGATCACAATATTGACTCACTAACCGTCTACCGGGCAGCAGCAGCGCACTCCGCGGCACACATCATGTACACGCGCCTGCCAATATCAGCAGATGACCTGACACCCTTGCAAATTGCGCTGATTGGCACCCTTGAAGATGCCCGTGTCGAGGCTCTAGCTATCGCGCGCTTCCCCCTAATGCACACCTTATGGACACCTTTTCATGATACGCCGAACACCGCTACTGTAAGCGCTGGCGACTGGCTTTGCCGCCTCGCTCGCGCACTGCTCGACCACCAATACGTAGACCTGCATCCATGGATCGCACAAGGCCGTGACTTGTTCCAAGCGGCAGCAACACACATCCACGCTAACCCGGGCGACAACCAAATTACCAAGTCAATCGGCATACAGCTGGCTAACAGTTATGAGGCCCTCACCGGCGGCCCCCGCTTTCAAACGCACACCGATACGCAACGCGCGCTATACCGCGACGATAACCGCTACTTCTGGGAATTCGACGGCTTTGATCCCGAGCGCGCCATCGCAACGGGATACG
>Ga0222714_10005380_pt1 | contig 12208 bp, 14 predicted proteins | sample C33_3DmetaG_FD_165048 | JGI IMG/M metagenome (GOLD analysis project Ga0222714, IMG submission 165048) | Estuarine water microbial communities from San Francisco Bay, California, United States - C33_3D | ecosystem: Environmental > Aquatic > Marine > Unclassified | place: USA: California... | reverse complement strand
AATCCCACACTTCTTTGCTGATAATGGGGCTGTGTTTATCGTGTGAGTCGCGGTATTCATATAACGCACGCATCGCTCCGTAAAACCCGCTGGGAATATTCTTGTGCGCGTTGGATATTATAATATAAGACGCGAGGGTTCCGTAGTCTGGGTGCTGGACCGCCATCATCGCGCACTGCTGGGCGGTGAGTTCGTCGATTTTCGTGGTAGGAATTCCGTCATAGAGCTGGTCGATGATTTTGATGACGAGGGTTGTATAATTCACGCCGGTGATTTTGGCTTGTGCGCCGAGCATCTTTAGGCGTGAGAGGATTTTATCAAAAGCGACAATCTCTCGTTCGCCGTTTCGCTTGAGAACATACATGTCTTCTGACGCAGACGCAGACATCTTATATTCTATGGTATAATATATATTATACATCGAGGTTTAATATCTATTCTCTCGTATACATAACACAAAACCAGAGAAATGAAATATTGTAAAGAGTATATCGGTTTGTTTGTCCTCGTCATCGCGGTTGTCTTTGCGGGGCCGTTTATCGACGCCATCCACGATTTCAGCGCCGTTGCTGGTGATGCGACCAATAACAATAATAAAAAGCGCGAAGGATTCTCCGCCGACCGTGTTCCATCGGGTGAATACCCGCGCGAAGTAGATGAGCCGTTGTTGTATCCCGTATACCCGAAGAAGGCGGGGCCGGGATATGGCGTCGTGCTCCGAGAGAATGACTCCACGAACAATTCGAAGTTATACCCCGTTGCGGCGAATCTCGCCAATTACGACCAGGCCACGAATAATGTGCGTGATTGGGTGACACCGGATAACGGGTCGTGTATGCCTGCGGGGATGTGTGGGGCGTTGTATGCGCCGAAAGCACCGGCCGAGTATAAGGTCCCAGACCCATTGCCGATGAATCATCCCGCACGCAGGGTGGGATTTTATGCGGTATAATGAACGAACGAACGATACAATAAAAATCAATGACTGTTACATTTTTATTGTTATACCTTGCTTTCATCTAGAGTAAGGTCATTTATTTTAAAACAGCTGATAAGAACATCAGATGGGCGTCCTTGTGATGCGTTTCCAGTGCCTTTGCCGCCGCTGTATTTTTTAGTATAATTACTTTTCTGATTATGATTCACTGCCATTAATGTCGCCATATTGGTCGCCGTCGCTGCGGCGGATTCTTCTGTTGGTAGTATCGCCGTATCCAATTTCACGATTTTGAATAATGCGTCGATGCCGCCGCCGCCGCAGTCCGCCTGCGCCGCCGCCGCTACAGGCTTCTTTTTCGGCGCGCGATGTTCATACCCCGTCTCCCGCTCTTCTTCAATCGTCGCCCATACCCGCTCAAGCACCTTCACCGCCTCCTCGAACCAAAGCCGATTGCGACGCACGAGAACACAACTGTATTCGTCTAAATACCAATAAATCGTCCGCACCCAGATATTTCCGCTCTTCTGGTGTTTGGCGAACACCGCACCCTCCCATTGCTCGTATTCCGCCGTTGTCACGCCAATCGGCGCGTATTCGTATAACTGTATCGGTTGCGATACATACCCCTGATTCGTCAATGCGGGCGCGGTTTGAAACCAAAGGATAATCCCCTTCTCATTTCCGTTCGCGGTCGCGGTATATCCGCGACGGCCGTCGTCGTCGTCCCGCAATGTGTCCGCGAGATAGTCCGCCTCACTCTCATATTCTTTGAACCGGGTTTCAACAAAGTCGCATTCATCCAGGTCACATACCTCCATTTGAATCTGGGTTTGAATCCAGTATTCTTCCTTGGGGCGTCCCGTAATCTCTCGGTTGAATATATTCTTAATTTCCACCATCCGACCGTAGATGGGCGACGCGGGGTCCACATTGATTCCATCTGGTGATGCGCCGATGAAGGGGTAGTCGTCGTGTTGGATACACCCGAATTCTCCGAGTTGGGTTTTATTCCGGTATTCATAGACCATGACAGTGACGGGTTCATAGCGTTGTCCCCAGTGAAGGGGGGAATTCACGGAACCTTGGAGTGGGCCTTGTGGCGACGACGCAGATTCAGTGCCGGCGGCGGTAGCTGCGCTGTAGTTCTTACACTTTTCATAGATGAGTTGATTGATAGACGCTTGCGACCCGAATGCTTTAGAAGCCGCACTTGCGGTGATGAGATTATTGCGCCGCGCATACCATTCAGGTGTTCGTTGGTCTGGTTGCGGCTTTTCGCGCAAAGTCTGGATTTTCTGGGTCATAACGGACACGACACCGGAGGCGGCGGAGGCGGCGGAGGCGGCGGAGGCGGCGGCGGCGACAGGGACGGAGGCTCTAAAGGGCGCGATTTCCTCGTAAAATCTCTCGGCGATGTCATTGTATAACCCGGTGATATACGCATCTAGGACTTCATTTAATGCGTCGGCTTCGGCCGCAGTGGCGGTTGAGAACTCGGACCTCGCAGGCGTTATGTCCGCGAAGTAGTCGCATAAATAGCTGTCAACCCACATTCCAACGACTTCTTCGGTATTGAAGTCTTCGCGTTTGAATTCCAATATATTCTCTCGCGCAATATCGGCCAATTCATCAAGCGCATCGTTGATAATTGCCTCTCTATCTTCATCGGTTGGAAGGACTGAATACGGTGCGGCGGTGGCCTCGGCGGTCTCGGTGTCGGCGTCGGCGTCGGCGTCGGCGTCGTCAATGACTCCTCCACCCGATTCACAAATGTCATCAGTGCGGATTTTAGCATCGTGGTTCATAATTCATATATTATTCATATAAATATGTTTATATTCATAAGAATATTCAATTTTACTATTATATCTAGTTATAGTAGTATTTGATTCGATGGTCGGCGCCGGTTTATTGCCCGCCGCAGTCCATAAAGGCGTGATTTATTTATTATTCGGACGAGAGAATGAGCTCAATGATACACCGGGTTGGGCGGATTTCGGCGGCGGTTCAAAACCACACGAGTCGCCTCTTGATGTTGCGACGAGAGAAGGGAGCGAGGAGCTAAATGGGCTGCTTGGGTCGCAGTCTGCGCTTAAAAAGGTCGCGGTTCGGCGTAAAATCGCGGAACTGAAATTCAAAACATACACGACCATCGTATTTAAAACCGACTACGACGATAAATTGGAACAATATTACGAAAACAATTACCGGTTTTTTGAAAAGTATCTGCCAGGTGCGAAGAAAAACCCGGATAACGGTCTGCTTGAAAAAGCGGAAATAAAATGGTTTACATTCGCGGAACTGAAGAAGAATCGCGGGAAATTTAGAGAATTCTACCGGAATGTAGTTGATATTATATTGGAAAACGAAGACGAGATAAAACGTAAACTATTGAAGCCTATTTGCGGCCCTCGGTGTAGTTTTAAGGTGGCGCGAACACCTACCTCGTTCAAACATACCAAAAGAAACCGGAAGCGACGCTATAATGATAAGAATAAAAAACGCTACACCATAAGAAAACGAATGTAAATTCACAAAGCGCGTTCAGTTCTTCTATTGTTTGTCGGACTAGTTGTCGTCCATTTGGGCGTGTAGTAATGTATAAATTGATTCTATTCATTTTTACATTATTTTAGATTTCTTTGATTATTTACAGTGGTATATCCGATGGTTGATTTTCCAACTTCCTCTTCTTACTGGTTGTTGGAGCGAGAGATTTGAGTGTAGATTGCCGCTTTTCGCATCGTTTCAATGTGAATTTCTTAAATCCCGCGTGATACATCAGGCAAGGAATACTTGTTATCACGCCATTTGTTTTATCATATATGACATCTTTTGCGCGCATTAATTTTTTCTGGTCAAGTGCGCTGACAAGAAATTGGTAGAGCGACAGGATTTCTTCTTCGGTGTAGTTTTCTTTCTTTCCGTGAATTCCTGCGAATTCTTTGAGCTTGCCGACTTTCGCAGATTTATCTAACTTGTTCCAGGGGTCACTCTTACTCGCATTCTTTTCATTTTCAAGAATAACATCAATATTCGGGTTGGTTACAATATCTGTTTTCATTAGTCCGTAATTGCCGGTGAGAAGCATATTCTTGTAGTTGATGTTTTTCAGGGCGGAATCGTCGGCCGTGGCGGCGTTTGTGGAAGAAGACATTGCGGCGCGTTTGATGGTATATACATAATATAGTAAGATGACTTAAAGTCGTTTTTTGTATATTATGGATTTAGTGCTTGTGATATAATTGACATAAATAGTAATCGTTATATATATACATAATTCGGTGTATAATAGAATGAAACTTACCACGTTTTTGTCGTGCGCGTTGATGCTTACGTGCGTCGGCGCGATTCCGAGTCTCGTCACGCCAGCTATCGTCGCACAACACTGTGGTAACGGTATTTATTGTACGTCACGACAAACCTGTATGAGTAATGCTACCGGTGCCGGAATTGTATACGCTTGCTCGCCATTATCTAATGCGATACGTTGTATGGATGCGCGGTTTTCTTGTCCTATGTCGTATAAATGTGTGGATAATTCACGATGTGTATCTGTAAGAAATGAGGATGACAGCCTTAATGCGGTTATCAATCTTGACGCGTTTCAGGTTGCGGAATCTCGCGACTTTGGTTTAGGCATACGGCCTACTTCGTTAAGTATTTGCGGTCCAATCACCCGTAACTTTCGTCTTCCGAATTTTTGTACGTGTAGGGACGCAGGAGGGAGTGAACTATCGTGTGTCGTTGGTCTTCAAACCTATATCAGTATTGGCGCGTCTGTTTGGTTTCGTCCGTGTGCGACTCCCGCTAATTTTGGATACAGAGCGTGGGCATCTCTTCTTGGAATAAATCTAGGAATTGGAAATACGTGGACAACTACATTTTCCATTCGTCGTCCGATTCCAGGTGCGTCATTTCAAATTGGACGGTCTAATGTTGGTGCTACTGCCGAGTTGTCTGGAGATATCTCGAGATTCATTATATCCAGCCGTGTTGCGATTGGTGTGTGTGCTGAAGTAAATATTGGGCCTTTTTCGCGGGAAATTTGTAATCCAATGATGCTGAATTGGTTGCCAGTTGTTATTTTGAATGGACCGCGGTTTGATTTCAGTCGTTTTTGTTGATTTCGGTCGTTTTTGCTAAAAATGATTCGTATACTCGTATGTATACAAATCATTCAGGTTCGCTTCGCTTCGCTTCGCTGCCGCTCGCGATTCCATTCCATTCTATTTCATTTCATTTCATTTCATTCCATTCCATTCCATTCCATTCCATTCCATTTCATTTCATTCCATTACAATGGCGCAATCATACCAGGACGCACCGTCGCCGGTCTAACAAATGGTATGTCTATACTAGGCTGAACCGGCGTAAACGATTTTCTGTTGAAGTTCGTCGTATTGCCGTTAAATGCGTTGATGTTGATTGTCAACTTCGCACTGGGAGTGCCAGCGGCAGCAGCAGCAGAGCAAGTAAAAGAGGGGTTCAAAGACATTTTATGATATAACATACTATTTTTATTTATACCGTTTGTGATTCAACGATCTAAAATTGAAATCTTTTTCTGGCGTTTACACGATATAACGACAAACACAGACACAATGAATCTCTTCATTCTCTCGCACGACCCCGCCAAGACCGCAGAATATATGATGGATAAACATATCGCGAAAATCATCCTGGAAGCAGTCCAGATGTTATGCACAACCTATCGCTTACTCACGGCGACGTCCGCCAGCGCGGCGGCGGCGGTAGACCAGTGCATCTACAAAATCGCACACAAGAACCACCCCGTCACCATTTGGTGCCGCGCAGCGCAAGCCAACTTCATCTGGACACTGGATCTCATTGACGCAATGCACGCTGAATGGAAATACAGATACGGCCACCCCGCACACAAACAACACAAATCGTATATTGTCGCGCAGTATTTACGCCAGAATATCCCTCCCGCCTCCGCATTTGAGCAAGTCCGCGTCCCCGGTATAATGACACCGTTCGCGCTTGCGATGCCGGACGAGTTCAAGGTCCGGATTGCGGCGGAGGGCGTATACGACGCGGTTGCGTCCTACCGGAGTTATTATTTGTCCGAACCGAAGCGCCGGATTGCGAAATGGGGGAAACTCCGCGGAATGCCGTTATGGTATGCGCGCGGATTGCGGAAACTCCAGGGTCGGCCTGCGCCACGGCTGATTGTCGTAAAACATTTGAAGCCGGTATAAAATCATTGTTCTACTAATAGTATTACATACAACGCCGCCGATGACCTCATCAAGCATTAGAAACTTTTCCATCAGCGGAATCTATGAGTATTACTCCGGACGTGGACCCGGTATGAAAACCGGGTTTATTCACCGAACGATGTATTTCCCGCATCAGGACCAGGATGAAATTGCGCGGTTGATATCACAGCACGAGCGGTTTGTTGTTTTAATCCAGCAAAATGAATATGCGGTGTCATTATTTCAACGCGATATTCAGCCACAGTTACACGCCGCAAATAAACCGTATGTCATTATCACAGGTATGGACGATTTTACATTTCCGAATCAAGTAGTGGGTTCGTTTTTTATTACGTCGTCGTCGTCGTCGTTATTTCGCGGCTGGTTCGCAACGAATTGTCTTGACCGGAATTTACTTCCAAATAAAATAACCACGATTCCGTATGGTATTGACTACTGGACGCTCTCCGCGCGGAAATGGTGGACGAATACCCCGATGGCGTCGGCGCATACCCAGGACCGGCATCTCTCGCGCTTGCGTGCGTCGGCCGTCCATTTCTCAAAGCGTGGCACCGCCATCGCCACCGCCACCGCTCCGCCACGAATCTATATCAACTTCCAATTTAATCTGGATGGAAATGGGAATGCCGAGAGATTACTCGCATATAATACCATTCCGAGAGATTTAGTGTATATACAAGAAACCCCCGTGAACCGATATGACACGTGGGGAGCATATACTCAGCACGTATTTGTCGCAAGTCCACGGGGGAATGGTCTGGATACAATACGGACATGGGAAGCGCTGATGCTCGGGTGTATTGTTATTGTCCGCAGAATACCTGGGGGAGGAGAGGGTGCGTGTGTCCTTGAAGAATTGTATCGCGACTTACCCGTCGTAATTATAGACCACTGGTTCAGCATCACGAGAGATTTCCTGGACCGGATTCTCTCGGAATACTCGCAACGAACCTTCCGATATGATAAATTAGAGATGTCGTATTGGTTAGACCAGATTGAGGCAGCGTTCAATGCGGAATGACGCGGGGTTATTTAGTCGGATTATATTGTATTGTATTGTAGTCAGTGTTTATAATAAATAATACTATGAAGAAAATAGACATCATCGGCAAACGCAACCAAGACAAAATGAAGCAAATGGCGAACCCGGATGAAGTAATTGAGAGAAAAGTCGCAAAGAATCGTGGAGGAGCAGATTTGCCGGATGGTGTATACGATTCAGACCAATCTCTCGTTCTTGAGTTGTTGAAAGGGCACGTGGCGGATAAATCTCTCGGCGCGTCGCCCTCCTTACCGCCTTCGTCATCCGCGCTCCTCACATACGTCATCCGAGAGATTGACACGAAACGAAAAGCGTATATTTACCAGGATAAACACCACGAGATATACGACCCGCGATTCACGATTACCACCGACCGAATTGTAGAATTGTTGGTCGCCGCGGACCTTTTATGCCACTATTGCCGAGAGATTTGCCAAGTCGCATACAAGGAATCAATGTGTAGACGACAATGGACGCTGGACCGGATAGATAATAACTACGGTCATAATGATGCGAATGTAGTTATTGCGTGTTTGGATTGTAATTTGAAGAGGGGCACGATGGATGCCGAGAGATTTCGTATGGGGAAACAATTTACTTTTCGGAAGGTAGAATAAAGAGTATTTATTATCATATAATACATACATAATGTTTTTTATGACTTATATTTACGGGTCCATCTTTTGGATATGTATATGTTGTATATTGTGTATATTTTTGGTGGCGATAAGTATATGTTCTTTCGCAACGAAGATATTATTGCCATTGCCCCGATATAAAAGTATAGCAGAACAAACCACCGATATTGTTTCATCTTACGGTTTTCGCGAAGAAATAGTTGATGTATCAGGTGTTCCAATACATTGCGTAATCAAAGACAACGTGACAAATGATGGTGTTGGAACTGATAGCTCTGAAGGAGTGGGGGAGAGGGCCAATCCACCTGACTGCGAATTAGACCGCGCATCCAATGACAACGATGACGTATTCGTATTTGTTCACGGAACAGCAAGTGCGTCTATTATATTTTTTGAAGTGATGAAATGTATTCCCGCTAATATAAAATGTATCGCGATTGATTTACCGAATTTCGGGATAAGCGGAAGTATCAAGACCGATAAACACGACAGCAATGAATCCGTAATCCGATGCTACGCAGATATTATCGGGAACACACTTATCAAGTTGAATATTCTTAAAAACACGATACTCGTCGCACATTCTCTTGGTGGGTTTATTTCTATTTATACCGCTGAACGATTTCCTATCAAAAAATTAGTTCTTTTGAACCCTGCAGGTATTCTTCCAACACTCGGTACATATGGATATTACTGGGGGATGTTTTTCAAAGCAGGATTACCGACATCTATGTTTCATTTTCCGTTTATCTCTCATCAATTGTTATGTTATCTATCTCGCATTATTTTTAGTAATCATTCACAGAATAAAATATCCGATTTTTGGTTAACGTTTTTTATGAATGAAAGAAATACTGGACACGAAATATTACAGCGTTTGATTACGATACGTCCGTTTTATTCTTATTGGAATACGCCCGCAATAATGACCCTATTGGACGTTTATAAAAAGGTGCCAACCCATATATGCTTTGGCGAAGATGATACGATTATTCCGTCGCATATCGGAGAATTTCTGAATCATTTGACAGATGGTGAGATTATGATACATAATATAAAGAATGCGTCACATAATCCGTGTTGTAATATAGAATGTTTTTTGAAATATATTTCTTCGATAATGACGGGTGACAATATCGATGATAATAAGACGGTTGTTCTGAATAAGTCAAAACGTATTTTTATACACGATAAGACACAGTTATATAGAGGTTATTCATATCACTCTCTACAAGATACGACCAACTCGTTTCGCACGTTATATTCAATTCTCCTCAAGCATACAACTTACTGTCCTCCACATTTCGCGTCACCTCCTTGATGAACTTGTCCGTATCCAATAGCTCATTGATATTCTCCGCCCAGTTCTTACGATACCGAAACAGAAACCCGACTAACCCCGCCATCGTAATCGTTTTTTTCTGAATATGCTCGTAAAACCGGTCAAACTCGCGGTCTATTTCCTCCGCGGTGAGGTCCTCCTTCCGCATCATATCACGGAAAAGGTGTTTGACGTCCACCTTCTTCGGATAGTTCATATGAATAATCATATCTGTCCGCCCCTGGCGCAACAACGCGTGATCCAAACTCTCCGGATGATTCGTTGTAATAAATGAAATGAGCCCCTTTCGGTAAAACACACCGTCAAGCAGATTGAGTAGGTTGCTGAATGTGAACGTGCTCTTATTTTCCTGGGTTCCAGTGCGTTTCTCAAAGAGACAATCAATGTCTTCAAACAAAAGAACCGACTTGGGCGGGATGTCGCGGAATGCTGCGAGGGCGGTATTATTATCCGTGTCGTGATTGATAGAGAAGATACACAGATTATATCCGATTTCCTTACACAAAGCCTTAATAATACTCGTCTTTCCACTGCCCGGAATGCCTGTGAGGAGGTAATTCTTCTTATACGGAATCCCGAACTCGTCGTATTCTTTCTCCTTCTTCAAGAAGTCCATTATATCCACGCGGATTTTCTGTTTCAGTTTTTCGTCGAAATACACGGTGTCTAAGGTGCGCGAGGGAATTTTATTATAGCGCATCCATTCGCCATATTTTGACATCACATAGACGTGAAGTTTGGTATCATCGCGTTCATTATTTTCTAGGAAGTTGTCACTTTCACGATAGAAATGGTGAAATACGATAGGCGAATCTGTGCGAATCCTCATAGATTCAAACTTTTCAGCATTATCCGCGGTTCCAACGACTTTATCTTCCTGGCGGTAGGTGATAAAAAACACGGCGGATTTTTCGGGTTCGGTCTTTGTTGCGGGGACCGTGTATGTATATTTATATTCACCGTAGCCAATCTGGACGTAGCAAAAATCCTCCTTGTCGTATTTGTAGGGACGGCGGCGCAACTTGAGTGGGACGGGAATTTCTTTTACGGAATTGTCGTCGCTGCTGCCGCTGCTGCAGTCGGGGATATGAACCAAGTTATGAATCGTGTGATACATATACAGCAACATTTGATTCATTATACTGGACCCGTCGGTGTAATATTCGTATTGTCCCTCAGGCATTTTATTCAAATCCACGACGAGTTTACTGCGCTCGATGCTTTCATCGTCGCTGTCAGAATCGCTGCTGGAATGGGACGCAAGCATTGAATTCGCCTTTTTATACTGGGCCACACAGTTATCAGGTGAAACAGAATCGGCGCGGTCGAGAGACATACTATGGAATGGAATGGAATACTGGATACTGATATATCATAACGTGTTGGGTTTATATCGTAATATAATATATAATATGAATACGTCGCGCAAAATAAAAAGAAACAGAAACCGTAATAAAACCAAAAAAATGAAATACGGCGGAGTGAAAAAAAAACCTACTAAGAAACCTGAATATATAAGAAAAGACGCAATATTATCGGCTGATAATGTATATAGATATCGGTTGGAACGTATATGGAATGAAGGCAAACCCAAAGTATTATTTATTATGTTGAATCCGTCTACCGCTGACGATCTTGAAGATGACGCGACTATTGGTAAGATAGTTAAATTTGCTGATCGTTGGGGATATGGTGGTGTGTATGTGGCAAATTTATATGCGTTTCGTAGCAGATACCCAAAGGATCTTAGAACAACTTCCGACCCAATAGGTCCAGAGAATAGAGAACATATACAATCGTTACTTGGTTCAGTTGATAGAGTCTTTTATGCTTGGGGTAACGACGAAAAAGAACCACCGTGGTTGCGCGAATTAGTTAAGGAACCATTCTGTATTGCGCTTTCAACAAAAGGAATACCAAGACATCCATTATATTTAAGGGATGATTCTGAACCCTTTTTATATTTAAGAGACGCGTGTCAAGGACAAGCAGCAGAAGCAACAGAAGCAACAGCAGAATAGTTGAACGTGAATAATGCCGGCAACGAAACCGATGTAAATCGGTTTAAATACTTAGCAGTATGTCTAATACACGAACGCCGTCGAACAATGCTAGCATGTATCCAACCCAAGGACGAACGTCCATCATTTCAACCAGTCGCCGCCCACAGTTCAAGCCTCTATAACACCCAAAACGACCTCCTGCTTCATAAAGTCCTGCGATTTTATAATGAAAACGGCGGCGCGAATATGGACCTGATGCTTTCTGTCATCAATGGAACGACCAATATTTCGCTTCGGATTATGGATTGGTTCGTCACCAATTATTCGAAGAAGCATTATACAGTATACGACCTCGTGGGCGGCGGTGGCGGTGCCGGCGTCGCGAAGCGATTCAAAGTCTACGTGGATTATAAACTGAAACTCCGTGCGTATTCCAAAAAGCGGTTTGACCCCTTTTGCCGATGGGACCGGATTAATGTCCCGCATAAAAACGGGTCGACGTATATCCAGACGACATTGGGACAACTGAATTTCTTTAAATGGGCGATTGAGAACGAAGTGCTTCGCTATATCGAGGAGAATTATACGGCGATTGAAACCGATATGAATATTAGGAATAATACGACACGTAAATTGGCAAAATCGCATCAGACGTCGGCGGCTACGGTGGATGGGGGAGAGTTGAAGACCCCTATACATACGGAGGTTGACACGGACAGTATTTCCGACTCTACTCCAATAACAAAACACCGCAAAAAGCGCGAAGAGCTGTCGTTATCCGCTACGAAAAGCATCAAGAAGGAGTTCGTGGATATTGTGATATCGTTTAACTAGTTGCTCGGCCTCGCTTCGTTTCGTGCCGGTGGCACTCCACTCGCTCAGCCTCGCGGTCGTGCTCTATTCTGGGCCAGATTAAAGCACGACCGACGGGTAATCAGAACCAGAATAGAGCACGACCGACTGGGGAATCAGAACCAGAATAGAGCACGACCGACTG